>JACCDH010009224.1_pt1 | contig 32683 bp, 34 predicted proteins | sample 7442481 | NCBI WGS metagenome assembly JACCDH01 (sample SAMN15323433, study PRJNA562643) | freshwater metagenome | isolation source: river surface water | place: USA:Blue River Watershed | collected 2017-08-15
AGGGGCAGATGAGCTGCCCCAAAGGGTCAGCCACGTCGGCCGCACAACAGTTCTACAGCTTGGCCAGTTGAATTGAGAGGTCGTTGGCCGATTCAGCGCGCCTCTCAGCTGCTATCGCGACAGAACCCAAGATCAAGGCGCTCGCCGTCACGTCCGAAAAGCGCCTGGCCGAATTTCCCGACCTGCCGACCTTCGCCGAACTCGGCTATCCCAAGCTCACCGCGACCACCTGGTTTGCGCTCTCCGGCCCTCCCGGCATGCCGGCCGCGATCGTCGACAAGCTCAACGCCGAGGTGCGCCGCGGACTGAAGACCGAGGCAGTGAAAAAGACGCTCGCCCAGGAGGGCATCGAGACGCAGGACCTGGACCCGGCCGGGTTCACGAGTTTCGTGCGCAGCGAGGTCGAGCGCTGGCAGCCGCTGGCGCAATCGCTGAACAAACCCAGGACGCAGTGAGAGCGATGCAGCCCGTATCCACTTTGAAGGTTCTCGTCCGCCGAAAAGCGGTCGAGGCGCTCGACATCTGCACCTTCGAGCTCGTCGGCGCCGATGGCACGCCGCTGCCGGCGTTCTCCGCCGGCTCGCACATCGACGTGCACCTGCCGGGCGGCATCACCCGCCAGTACTCTCTGTGCAACGACCCGGCAGAGAGCCACCGCTACCTGATCGCGGTTCTGAAGGACCCGGCCACGCGCGGCGGCTCCAAGGCCATGCACGAGCTAGTGCACGAGGGTGACACGCTCTCGATCAGCGCGCCCAAGAACCACTTCCCGCTCGCCCATGAGGCCGAGCGCAGCCTGCTGCTCGCCGGGGGCATAGGTATCACGCCCATCCTGTGCATGGCCGAGCGCCTGGCCATCGCCGGCGCTCAGTTTGATCTGCACTACTGCACCCGCTCCCGCGAGCGAACGGCCTTCCACGACCGAATCCGGCAGTCGGTCTTCTCGTCCAAGGCGGCATTCCACTTCAGCGACGGCGACGAGGCGCAGAAGCTGCAGCTCGACCTGCTGCTCGCCAAGCCGCGGCAGGGAACCCACCTGTACGTCTGCGGGCCCAAGGGCTTCATGGACGCGGTGCTGGCGAAGGCGAGGGCGGCCGGTTGGCCCGCGGCGCAGCTGCATTACGAGTTCTTCGCCGCCGAGCTGCTGAAGTCCGAGAGCGACGGCAGTTTCGAGGTCAAGCTGGCCAGCTCGGGCAAGGTGGTTCGTGTCGAAAAGGACAAGACGGTGGCCGAGGCGCTCGCCGACGCTGGCGTCGCCGTGCAAACCTCGTGCGAGCAAGGCGTGTGCGGCACCTGTCTGGTCCGCGTGCTCGAGGGCGAGCCCGATCACCGCGACATGTACCTCTCCCCCCAGGAGCAGGCGGCCAACGACCAGTTTCTGCCCTGCTGCTCGCGCGCCAAGTCGCCGTTGCTGGTGCTCGATCTCTGATTGCGGATGGGCGGTCTCGCCAGAAGACTAGCCCGAAGTTCCTTGGCCGCTGACCCGTCTGGCGGCAAGTAATCCCTTGCGAATCAACCACATGCGCGTTGCCGCGGGCTGCTGCATGTAGGCATGTATCTACTTGAATTTATGCACTGCATCGACTATGCAATCGGCTCTGCAAAATTCAATTTCCAGCGAACGCCACTGACACGCCCAGGGGCGAGCGCCGTGGCTGGACATTGACGAAGCGCGCAAGAGCCCTTCGTCCACCATAGCGCAGTCGCGTCAAGCCCAGGGAACCCAGACCGGCCATGGCCGCCAGCATCTTCAGACGCAAAAAAACCAGCCCGGGTCCCAGGCGGGCGATGGCCCTGAGCAGCCAGCGGATGTTGTAGCCCGCCGCGCAACTCAGCGCATGCAACGCATCCCCGAGCGAGCCCTGCAGCCAGCAACGGTCCATGCGGTTGTCGGACTTGGCGTGGCCAATCATCGGCTCGATGGCCTGACGGCGCTTGAGCCAGCGCTTTTGTTCCAGGGTGAGCGTCTTGTACTTGCCCCGATGGATGATCTCAACGCCGGGGTTGGCCGCGTCCACGCCGCGAAAGCCCAGGTCCACGACGACCTGCCTGGGACTGCGTCCCAAGTCCTGCAGCAAGATGGTGGTCTGCTCAAGCTGCTCGGCCAGCACATGTCCATCGTAGGGGTTGCCTGGAAGGCTCCTGGCTCCCACCATCAGCCCCTGCTTGTGCGTGACGGCCAGACTGACCTTGACACCGAACTCGTAGGGCTTTCTGGCCTTGCCGTCGGGTAAGAACACGCCGTTGCCGGCGTGCTCTCCCCTGAGAACCGTGCATGCGAGTTTCCCAGCACACGGCTCAAGCCTTCCAGCAGCCCGAGATCGGACGGGGTTCATCACAACGGAGTCAAAGACCCAATCGCGCAGACCGTGGCGCTCAAAGTACCGCGCCTTGATCCAGCGAATGGGCTTGCAAGGGTGGCGGCGTTTGGCCCACACCCACAGCTTGGTCCACACGAGATGATCGACCCGTGAGAAGGTCGCTGCGGCCACGACATGCCGGTGGTACATCGCCCAGCCCCGAAGGATCGGATTGAGCGACATGATCACCTGCGCCTGTGTAGCAGCCTTGTTCTTTCCCAGCACTTCACGCACCTTGTTCAGGAGCGAAGCCACGCTCTTGCGCGCGGGCTTGATCAGGAGCTTGTCCCCGTACTTGCGCACGTTCTTGCGCGCCACGTTCCCCGCTGCATAAGCCAGTGCGGATAGAACGCCATACCAAATCCCGGGGTTGGTGAGCCAGCCGCGGCGCGCCACATCGGCGCTGCTAGCTAGGGGCGCGTGCAGACTCGTGCGCTAGTACGCCAAACCCCGAGAACATCAGCACCATTCCCGCGACCAGGTTGGGCGTGAGCGACTCGCCCAGCAAGGTAATCGCCAGCAGTACGGAGAACAGCGGCATCAGCCGCATGATGGAGGCGCCGCGCACGGCACCGACCCACTGGATGCTGCTGTGCAGGAACACGCGGCCGATGAAAATGGACAGCATTCCCGCAAGCGCGTACCAGAGCACGCCCGGCAGATTGACCGGGCTACGGTTGCCGCCGACTGCTAGCCACAATCCGGTTGCAAGCACGGCAGTGAGCAGTATGGAGAGAAAAGCGCCGTTATCCGACCCATGCCCGCCGTCTGCGGCCGCAGAACCGCGTGCGATGCTGACGTTGGCCGCAGACCAGCAGAGCGTCGCTCCAGATGCCAGGAGGTCGCCGGTCACGCGCTTGCGTCCACTCAGGCCGGCAAGTTGTAGATCGACAGCGTCGACTCGCCGCGGCGGATGCGCTCGACGTAGTCCTGCTCCTCGCGCTCGCGCTGCGCCCCCGCGGCGACGACGCGCTCGGTGTCTTGGCGCGCGATGACCACCACGCCGTCCGCATCGGCCACCAGCAAGTCGCCGGTGTTCACCAGAACCTCCCCGATCAGCGCCGAGGTGCCCAGTGCGCCGGCCGCCTCCGTGCGCTTGCTGGTGCCGCGGATGCAGATGTTGGCCGCAAAGATCGGCAGGCCCAGGCTGCGCAGCTCCTGCGCGTCGCGCACGCCTCCTTCGGTGACGAAGCCGGCCAGCCCGCGCTCGATCGCCGCATTGGCCATGATGCCGCCCCAGTACCCCGCCTCCCTATCTCCGCTGCACTCGTGCAGCAGCACGCTGCCGCGCGGGGCGGCGTAGATGGCCCGGTGCAGCCAGAGGTTGTCTCGGGCGGGGCCCGCCACGGTGAACACCGGCGCAGCAATGCGCCAGTCGTCCTGCAGCGGCTTGATGGCCGATGGCAAGTTGCCCTTCTTGCCGCCCGCCTCGTGCAGCGTGGCGGTGCCCAGCCGGCGCGCGGATTCCAGCAGTGCGGCGCTGTAGGTGCCTTGCATTAGGCGCTCCGCGTCTGCAGCTGGTGGTAGCCCTGGCTCTTGCGGATGGTGTCCAGCCGCTCGCCGCGCTCCACGCCCGCGCGAATCCGGTCCTCCGCCTGCTCGATACCGGCGGCCACGTCGGCCACCTGCGCGAGGCGCTCCTTGGGCACGGCGATCACGCCGTCGCGGTCGCCCAGCAGGAAGTCACCCGGGTTGATGCGCACCCCGCCGATGGAGATGCTCACCTGCGTGGCGTCCACCGCCACCCGATCCTTGCCGGTGCGCATATAGCTGCCGCGTGCAAAGATGGGATAGCTCAGCTCGATGGAGCGCGGCGTGTCGCGGCACACGCCGTCGATCACGGTGCCGCCCAGCTTCTTGCGCGAGGCCACGGTGGTCAGAATGTCGCCCCAGACCGTGGCGTCCATGCGGCCCTGGTTGTCCAGGACCATCACCGTGCCTTCGGGCAGGTCGTCGATGTAGTCGCCCACCGTGCCGCCATGGATGCCGCAGGGCACGTAGCGGATGGTGAAGGCGCAGCCGGCCAGCCGGAAGCTCGGGTCCACCGGCCGGATGCCCAGGCACTGGCCGTCGATGCCCAGCTTGTCCAGCGCGTCCGACACCGTGGAGGTGTCCATGCGGCTCAAGATCGAGATTGCGTTGTCAGCCACGTGCGGCCTCCTTCAACATGTTTTCGTAGTTGTGGCTCATCACCTGGCTGACCGGCCCGCCCTCGCGGATGCGCTGGAGCATCTGCTGCTCGCGCGCGGCCAGCGCTTCGGCAGTGGAGATCACTTCCTCGGCCCGCCCGGCCGGCACGAAGGCGATGCCGCTGCTGTCGGCCAGCACCCAGTCGCCCGGGCGCACCCGCACCCCGCCCACCACGATGGGCTCCTGGCAGGCCACTTCCATCACGCGCCCGCGTGCGGTGGAGGGCACCGCGCCGGTGCCGTAGACGTTGAAGCCGAACTCGATGGCCTCGTCGATGTCGCGGCACAGCCCGTCGACGATGACGCCTTCGATGCCGCGGCTCTTGGCTGCAAACGACAGGATGCCGCCCCAGCCGGCGGCCTGCTGGTGCGAGTGGTGTTCCACCACGATCACCTCGCCCGGCCCGCCCATGTCCACCGCCGCGGTGCACAGGTGGCGCGCAGCCACCCCACCTTCGGCCGGCCCCAGCGTGACGGTGATCACGCGCCCGGCCACCTTGCCCTGGCCGGCCAGGCGCTTGATGCCGAAGGCCACGCCCTTGATCTGCAGGCGGTCCAGCGCGTCGGACAGCACGCAGGTGTCTATGCGCGCAAGGCGCGCTGTGTAGTCGGGCGCCGCGGCCGCCTCTTGGGTGCTGCCTGCCATCACGCCGCCTTGTAGTGCTTGAAGCGGGTGTACAGGCGCGTGCAGTTGCACTCGAACACGTTCTCGCGGTCCTTGGCGCTGAGCATCTCCATTTGCTCGATCACCGGCTTGAGGTCGTCGAAGGCGCGCCCGCTCTTGGGGTCCGGCGCGCTGCCCGTGCCCGGGTTCTCGGTGGCAAACAGCACCCGGTCGGCGCCCACCACCTTGAACAGCAGCTCCAGCGCGTCCTTGTCGTAGGTGGTGGTGTCAAAGTGCAGCCGGCGCAGCTTGTCGTCGAAGTACTCGCCGCCGTTGCGCACCGACCAGGCACGGAAGCGACCCATGTGATAGGGAATGGCCCCGCCGCCGTGCGGCACGATGATCTTCAGGTTCGGGAAGCGCTCGAACACGTCCGAGGTCAGCAGCGAGATGATGGCGTTGCTCTCCTCGTTGATGAACTTGAGCGTGTAGCTCTCGCGCGGCTGGCAGCTGCTGGCCGAGTGGATTAGCGCGGGCACGTCCAGCTCGCACAGCTTCTCGTACAAGGGATACCAGAACGGCTCGCCCAGCCCCGGAGGCGGCATGCCGTCGCCTTCCATCGGGTCCGGGTTGAGCAGGCAGCCGATGAAGCCCTGCTCCTTGACACGGAACTCCAGCTCGGGGATGCAGTTCTCCGGCGAGCTGTCGCGGTACTGCGGCAGCCCCGCCACCGCACGGAAGCGGTCCGGGAACATCTGCACCGAGCGATAGACCAGGTCGTTCATGTGCTTGGTCCACAGCGCCGTCACCTTGGCCGGCTTGATGGAGTGCATCTGCATGTACGGCCGAGGCGACAGGAACTGGATGTCCGTGCCCACCTTGTCCATGATGTCGATGATGGTCTGCCCGGCCCTGCGCACACCCTCATCGGTCAGCACGGGCGGAAAGTTCGGATTGGCCCGGCTCGCAACAAGCTCGGCCATGTACTTGTAGCTCTCCATCGGGAGAACAACGTGGGCGTGGGAATCGATGATCAGCGGCATGAGATGGTCGGTGGGATCGTTCGGAGGAAACAGATTGGGGTTACTCGGGCTGGATGTTGGACAGCTTCACAGCGCGCTCGTACTTGGCGAGGTTGCGCTTGAGGTTGTCCGCGTATTCGCCGGCGGGGCGGAATGACACCACCGTGGCTGTGTCCTTGAAGCGCGCGATCACGTCCGGGCTCTCGGCGGCCTGCTTGATGGCTGCGCTGAGCTTGTTCAGCACCGCGGCCGGCAATCCGGGAGGCGCGAGGAAGCCCATCTCGGACTGGTAGTCGTAGCCCTTGAACAGATCCGACACGGCGGGCACATTGGGCGCGCTCGGCAGGCGGGTGGGCGAGGTGACCGCCAGCAGGTTCAGCGCGCCTGAACGGATGTGCGCGCCCGCGCCGGCGAAAGAGGTCACCAGCACAGGCACATCGCCAGCTAGCGCCGCGGGCACCGATTGGCCGCTGCCCTTATACGGCACATGCATCATGTCGACACCGGCCTCGGCCTTGAGCACTTCTCCCGCGATGTGGTGGATGGTCCCGATGCCGGACGATCCGTACGCGATCTTGCCTGGGTTGGCCTTGGCCTCCTTGAGCAGGTCCTGCAGCGTTTTCTGCGGCACCTTCGCGTTGGACACCAGCAGGAGCGGCTCGCTTGTCACCAGGGCGATGGGCGTCAGGTCGCGCAGCGTATTGTACGGGATGTTCTTGTTGGTGTGCGGCGCAATCACCAGCTGGCCGGTCTCGCCCACGAGCAGCGTGTAGCCATCGGCGGGGCTCTTGGCCACCACGCCTGTGGCCAGCACACCTCCGGCGCCGGGACGGTTCTCCACCACGAATGGCTGGCCGAGGATCTCTCCCAACTTCTGGCCGAAGGCGCGCGCCACCATGTCGGGACCCCCGCCGGCCACGTAGCCGACGATCAGTTTTACCGGTTTGACCGGGTAATCCTGGGCCAGGGCCGGCCCGGCGATGGCGACCGCGCCGGCGAGGGCGGCGATCCACTGCTTCAATGTGGCTTTCACGACTTTGTCTCCTGATCGAAATGGGCAGCCCCGCGGCGCGGGGCGGGGGTGGCGCCGCCTGGATCTAAACGTCCAGTGTGGAAGCGGCGAAGATTTCCTCCACCGCCACGCGGCGGTCGGTCAGTCCCTGTTCGTACACGTACTCGGCGATCGTCTCGACCACCGGGCGCGAGGCCTTCACGCCATACGCCTTCGGATCGGCGCGCAGGCCGCGATCGACGCCTGCGTCAACCAACCCGCACTCGACGTACGAGCGCATGTGCGCCGCCGCCTCCCGCTCCACGTCTTGCTTGGCCGCCATGAACGCGTGATAAAGGTTCAGCGCCATCCATGGATGCTGCTCATACAGCTCGCGGCGCATCACCACCGTGTGGTTGATCGGATAGATTCCGGTCTTGGCGTAGTAGCGGCGAGCCTCCGCTTCGCGGTCGCGGAAGAGAGGCTTCACCGTTTCGACCGCGTCAAGATCGATGGTGCTGCGGTCCACGAGATTGCGGCTGTTTAAGTAGAGCAGCGTCGCATCGAGCTCGCCGTTTGCGAGCATCTCGCCGATGTTCGTGCTCGGGGGGATCCGGTTCAGACGAACGCCTTCTGGCGGCTTGAAGCCGGTGGCATTACCGTGGCTCTTGTCCGCTCCGCGCTCCATGAACCACTCGATCTCGCGCGCGTGCACGCCGAACTCGTGCTGCAGGATCCCGCGCGACCAGAGGGCGGCGGTCTGCTGGTACTCGGGCACGCCTACGCGCTTGCCGCGCAAGTCCTCGGGCCGCGTGATGCCGCGGTCCGTGCGCACCAGGATGTTCGTATGGAAGAACATGCGGGAGGTATAGACTGGCAGCGCCACCCAATGCCGGTCACCGCGCGCGGTGGCGATGAACAGCGAGGACAGGCTCATCTCGGACACATCGAAGTCCGCGTACTTGAGCTGGCGCCAGAACATCTCCGACGGATGGATGACGGTCGGCACGAGCCGCAGCCCCTGCGCCTTCACGCGGCCCTGTGCGATGGGGCGCGTCCGCTCGTTGTCGGATAAGGCCAGGCTGAGTGTCAGAGTGTCGATCGTCATGTGTTTCGGCGGTGGAAGTAGGCTTCCGGTGATTGCCGGAAGATTATTAGTCGACTAAGATTGCGTTGAATTTTGAAGAAGTCCTTCGCAAATGTCAAGCGGGAAGCTCCCCGCAGATCTTGCGAAGTTGCATTCGCCGGTGGCGCAGCCCCGCAGAATGGATGAAAAAGACAGAAGAGATCGAGAAGCTCATCATGAAAACCGCTCCCCTCCGCATGGGAATCGCCGGCCTCGGTCGGGCGTTCACCATCATGCTGCCCACCTTCCTACAGGATGCGCGCGTGCGCCTGGTCGCGGCTGCCGATCCGGCTGCGAATGCGCGCGCGCGCTTCGAGTCCGACTTCGGCGCGCCCACCTTCGACAGCGTGGAGGCGCTGTGCGCAGCGCCGCAGGTGGAGGTGATCTATATCGCCACGCCGCACCAGTTCCATGCCGAGCATGTCTGCCTTGCAGCCGCGCACGGCAAGCACGTGCTTGTCGAAAAGCCCATGGCCATCACCGTCCAGGAATGCACCCGCATGGTCGACGCCGTGCGTGCGGCCGGCGTGCAGCTCGTCGTCGGGCCCAGCCACAGCTTCGACGCGCCCATCCTGCGCACGCGCGAACTCATCGCAAGCGGCCGTTACGGGGCGGTGCGCATGATCCATGCGATGGACTTCACCGACTTCCTCTATCGCCCGCGCCGTCCCGAGGAGTTGCGCACCGAGGACGGCGGGGGCGTGGTCCACAGCCAGGCCGCGCATCAGGTCGACGTGGTGCGTTTGCTGGGTGGCGGGCTGGTGAATAGCGTGCGTGCCTTCACCGGCGCGTGGGATCCGCAACGGCCGACTGAGGGTGCGTACAGCACGCTGATCGGCTTCGAAGGCGGTGCGTTCTGCAGCGCCACCTACAGCGGCTTTGCGCACTTCGACAGCGACGTGCTGATGGAGGGGATCGGCGAGTCGGGCGAGCCCAAGGACGGGGCGCAATACGGCGCGGCCCGCCGGCGCCTTGCGGCCGGGCTGCCCACCCAGGCGGAGGCTGCACTCAAGGCGCAGCGCAACTACGGAGGAACACACTACGTGCCGCCCGCATTGGCCGCGCCCCGGGCGCACCAGCACTTCGGCCACGTCGTGGTCTGCTGCGACGGCGCGGACCTGCGGCCCACACCGTTCGGCGTCGAGATCCTCGGCGACGAACAACGCAGCTTCGAAGCGATCCCGGTGCCGCTGATCCCGCGCAGCGAAGTGATCGACGAGTTGCACCGGGTCCTGCGCGAAGGCGGCGAACCGCTGCACAGCGCGCAATGGGGACGGGCGACCACCGAGGTGTGCCTGGCGATCCTGGAGGCCGCGCGCACCGGCGGCGAGATTCGTCCGCGCCACCAGGTGGCGGCGGGATAGGCAGACCAGTGCCGGGTCCGGCAACGGACTCGGGACGACGGACTACACCGCGTCCTGAAGCAACAGGTGCCCGACGGCCGTGTTGGAGGCGGGCACGTGATAGAACCGGTGAACCTGCTGGACGCGATCGGCCAGGGCGCCGCGCATCACCAGCCACATGATCATCTCGATTCCTTCCGAACCGGCCTCCCGCACGTAATCCGCATGCGACAGCTTGGCCAGGGCCTCAGGCTGCGATACCAGCTGGTCGAGGAAGCCGCGGTCGAACTCGGGGTTGATCAGGCCCGCACGCTCGCCCTGCAGCTGGTGCGACAGGCCGCCGGTGCCCGCCACCACGACCTTCAGGTCCTGCGGGAACGACTCGACGGCGCGACGGATGGCCTTGCCCAGCTGCCAGCAGCGATTCGCCGTCGGCGGCGGAAACTGCAGCACGTTCACGGCCAACGGGATCACCTTGCAGGGCCAGGCGTCCACCTTGCCGAACATCATCGACAGCGGCACGGTGAGCCCGTGGTCGACGTCCATCTTGTTGACGATGGTGAGGTCGAACTCGTCCAGAATTGCCGACTGCGCGATATGGCAGGCGAGCTCGGGATGGCCCGGCACCACCGGCACGGGCCGCGGCCCCCAGCCTTCGTCGGCCGGGTTGAACGCCTGCGCGCAGCCGATGGCGAAGGTCGGGATCAGGTCGAGCGAGAACGCGTTGGCGTGGTCGTTGTAGACCAGGACGACGACATCCGGCCGCTGCTCGGCGAGCCAGCGCCGTGAGGCCTCATAGCCTGCGAAGATCGGCGCCCAGTAGGCCTCGGCCGTCTTGTTCAGGTCCAGCGCCGCGCCGATGGCGGGAACGTGGGAAGTGGCGACGCCACCGATAATTTCAGCCACGCTGCTGCCCCTCCTTGCGGGAGCGGTTGCCCGCGATGGGGCGCCCGCCTTCAAGCATCATCTTCATGTGGTCGGCCTGAGTGACGCCGCTCATCTGCGCCACCATCGCCACCACGGGCAGGCCGTCGGTGGCCACGAGCTTGGCCAGGTAGAACACGTTTGCGCCAAGCTTGACGAGGCTGGCGTAGTCGCGCGCGAGCACCGCCGCACGCTGCTCGGGCGTGACCGCGAAGCGGTCGAGGTAGGCGCCTTCATCGGCCTTGAAGGCCGCTCGGTTCGCGGGGTTGCCGAGCGACATGCAACACATGTTCAGGTGGTAGCCGCGCCGAGCCTGGGAAGCATCGAAGATGGTCGTGCCGGGGATGTCCGCGAAGCTGTCGGCGTAGCTGCCGGGGCTGGCTGCGCCGCTCATGTGACCACCGCCGTGATTTCGAGCTGCAGCAGCATGCCGCCTTGGAGGTCGTAGACCAGCGTGTGGCGCGCCGGCCGGTCGTGCGGATCCGGGAAGCACCGGATCCACTCGGCGTTGACGGCGGCGCGCGCCGACTCCTCCTTGATAAAAACCGTCATGCGCGCAACATGGTCCAGCGTGGCGCCGCCTACTTCCAGCAGGGCCCGCATGTTCTGGAAAGCGAACTTCGCCTGGCTCTCGGCGTCCGCAGGCAACTGGTCCGTCGCCGGATCCTTGCCCATGATGCCGGACGAGAAGATCATGTTACCCACCCGTGCCCCCATCGGGATCGGGGCCTTGCCATGCGTCACGCCCGGCACTTCGAGCGAGCGGCCCTTGCGGTTGTTCATGGTGCGTCCTTTCCTTTCGTTCAAGCGGTGGCGGTTGCGGGGGTGGCAGCGGCCGGGCCCATCTTGGCGCGGTGTTCGCGCTGCGCCTCGTCGGTGTCCAAGTGGCGCCACTCCTGCCCCTTGGGCATCATGCCCTCGAAGGCGCGGATGTGCGTGTGGTGAGAAGTGCCGGCGTCGCGGGCACCCAAGGCCTCGCCCGTGTCCCGAAAGCGCGCCGCCGCTTCCACCATGCTGCGGCGGAAGGCGACGATGGCCTGGTCGCTTGCGCCCAGGCGCTCCACCGACCGGTCGGCGATCGGGCCCATGGTCTCCCACATGGCGATGTCCTGGTTGGGGAAGCCCTGGATGCCCGTGAAGCTGCCGTTCTTCATGGCCTGGCGGTCCTGCAGGTAGTTGTTCTGCATGGTCCGCGTCTTGTTCCAGCGCTTGTCCACGTCGATGCCCACCTGCGCGCGCAGCTGCTTGCGCCACTCCTCCTGGTCGGGCGCGCCGTTGGGCTGCTCGGAGCAGGCCAGGAAGTGGAACATGGTGTGCGTGTCGTCGATCGGGACGTTCACGTTGAACAGGCCGAACATGCTGTTAGGGGGGATCAGCACCGTGAAGGGCGCCACGAACACCGTCATGCGCACATAGTCGAGCGTGTCCGCGTTTTGGATCGGTCGGCGGATGGCGGCGTACTTGAAGCCGTAGTCAGTCGGCTGCACTTGGATGCGCGGCGCCTTGTCGGTGGTGGGCCGCAGGAAGAGACCGTTCTTCGGCTGGGTGGCACCGCCGACGCGAGCCGGCGTGATGTCCGACGAATGCAGGTTGGAGCTGTGTGCCGAGTCGATCGCGCCTTCGAGCACCTGGGCCCAGTTGCAGTCCAGCTTGATCTTGACAATGCTCACCTTGGTGTCCGCCGTTGGCGCGAACGGCGGCGGCTGGAACTCGGGCATGGTTTCCGGTGGGCCCATGTACGTCCACACGAAGCCGCCCCACTCGCGCGTGGGATAGGTCTTGTGCTTTAGCTTCATGGCGGCGCAGGCGCCCGGCGGCTCCGAGGGCATCTCGATCACGTCGCCCAGCACGTTCACTTTCCAGCCGTGATAGAGGCAGCGCAGGCCGCCGTCCTCGTTGCGGCCGAACTCCAGCGAAGCGCGGCGGTGCGGGCAGTAGCGGTCCAACAGGCCCACGGTGCCGTCCGAGTCGCGGAAGGCGACCAGGTCCTCGCCGAACAGGCGCACTGGGACGGGGTCGCCATCGGGCTGCAGCACTTCCTCGGTCAGCACGGCCGGAATCCAATGGCGGCGCATGAGCTGGCCCATGGGGGCGTCGCCCTCCACGCGGCACAGCAGCTCATTCTCTTCGGGGGTCATCATCATGGTGCGCAATCCTTCATGGTGTCGTCGAAAGCGCGCTTGCAAATGCGCAGGCGCCGCTGTATCCTTAGGCGACTAATCATATTGTTGATGCCAAACGGTGTCAAGCGAGTCAAACGAGGTCTCCATGAGCAGTACAGTCATCCAGGAACCCACCCCCGCCCAGGTGGCCGGCGGAGCGGAAGGGGACGCGGAGTTCTTCCCGGTGCGCGTGGCGCGCAAGGAGCAGGTGGCGCAGGGCATCTACCTGATGGAGCTTCGCCACCCCGAAGGGGGCGAGTTACCGGCGTGCACGGCCGGCTCGCACATCACGGTGGCGGTGCCCAACGGAAGCCGTCGCAACTATTCCCTCTGCAGCGATCCTGCGCGCAGCGATGCCTGGGAGATTGCCATCAAGCGGGACGCGGCCGGCCGCGGCGGCTCCATCAGCATGGCGGATGACGTACAGCCCGGACAGCTGCTGCAGGTGACGGCGCCGCGCAACAATTTCGAGCTGTCGCCCCGGGCCCGTAGTTTTCTGTTCATCGCGGGCGGCATCGGCATCACGCCCATCCTGTCGATGATGCGGCACCTCCAGGGCAGCGGAGTCACGCGTTTCAAGCTGCTGTACCTGGCGCGTGACCCGGAGTGCACCGCGTTCGCGCGCGAGCTGCAAGAGGAGTTCGCCGGCAAGGTCACCGTCCACCACGACTTCGGCGATCGCGCCCGCGCGATCGATCTGTGGCCGCTGCTGGAGTCGCCCTCGGGCGCGCACATCTACTGTTGCGGGCCGCAGGGGCTCATGGACGCCGTAAAGGACATGTCGGGCCACTGGCCTTCGGGAACCGTGCACTTCGAGAGCTTCGGCGTCGACGCGCGGCTCGAGGCATCCAACCAGCCGTTCCAGGTCCGGCTCGCCTCCGGCGCGGTATTCGAAGTCGGCGCGCACGAATCGATTCTCGAGGCACTGCGCGAGCGCGGCATTCGGGTGTCCAGCTCCTGCGAGAGCGGCACGTGCGGATCGTGCCGCGTGGGCCTTCTGGAGGGCGAGGCGGAGCATCGCGACATGGTGCTCTCGGAAGAAGAGCAGTGCGCCAACATCATGGTGTGTGTTTCGCGCGCCAAAACGCCCGAGTTGCTCCTTGACCTCTGAACGATGCCAGCCCACCTCCCCGATAATCCTGGGCATGACAAGCGAAGCTCAGGTCCTGATCGATCATTGGCGCGATGCGGTTCCCGACGACCGGTTGGCGCACCTCATCCGCGACGTGTCGCGTGCATTCCTGCGCTCCCTCGGGTTGCGGCTGGACAAGCACGCCATCCCCATCGGGCACTGGACGTTCCTGCGGGTCCTGTGGGAGTCGGACGGCATCACGCAGAAGGAACTGAGCGAGAAAGTCGGCGTGATGGAGCCGACCACGTTCACGGCGATGAAGTCCATGGAGGCCTTGGGCTACATCGAACGGGTCCAGCTGCCGCCCAACCGCAAGAACGTCTACATCTACCTGACGCGAGAAGGCCGCGCGCTCAAGAAGAAGCTGGTACCTCTGGCAGTGGAAACGAACGTCATCTCGGCGCAAGGCATCGCCGAGGGCGACCTGCTGACCACTCGGCGCGTGCTGCTGCAGATGCTGGAGAACCTGGCCGGCGACGATGCCGAGCCGGTCAAGCCGGTCAAGGTTGCCAAATCCGTCAACCGGATCGCGGCACGCAAGGTGCCCGGCAGCCGCAAGACAGCTGGAAAGACAGCCGTCGACACGCCCGGGCGGACAAGCAGATCTGCGGACAAGCCTGCGGTGCCGGTGCGCACCCGCGCGTCGCGCTGACGCTGCTGAGCCCCCGTCGCGAGGTGCGGCCTTGACGCGGCCCACACTCGCCCTGTTGCCAGGGCTGCTGTGCGACGAGGCCGTTTGGGCTCCGCAGTGCGAGTCCCTGTCCCCCCACGCCCATTGCGTAGTGCCCGACTACGCGGTAGCCGGCAGTCTGCAGGCGATGGCCGAGGCGGTGCTCGAACAGCTGCCGCCGGGGCCGTTCGCGGTGGCTGGCCACTCCATGGGCGGTCGTATCGCGCTGGAGCTGATGCGGCGGGTGCCCGAGCGCGTCGAGCGGCTGGCCTTGCTGGACACAGGTACCCACCCCTTGCCAGCTGGCGAGGCCGGTGCCGCCGAGCGTGCGTAACGCATGGTCCTGCTGGAGACTGCGCGCCGGTCAGGAATGCGCGCCATGGGGCAGGCGTGGGCACGGGGCATGGTCCATCCCAGCCGCCTGGGAACAGCGCTGTTCGACGAAGTGCTGGACATGATCGAGCGCAAGACGCCCGATGTCTTCGAGGCGCAGATCCAGGCCTTGCTCACACGGCCGGACGCCGAGCCGGTGTTGGCGGCAGTGCGCGTGCCTACGCTCATCGCGGTTGGCCGCCACGACGCGTGGAGCCCGCTTGCTCGACATGAAGCGATGCACCGCGTGTTGCCGCAGGCGCGGCTCGCAGTGGTGGAGGACGCGGGCCACATGACCACCATGGAGCAGCCCGCCTGCGTCTCGCGGCAGCTGCTCGACTGGATGCGGCAGGAGGCCGGGCGTTGACCGACCGGCTCGGCCGTTGACAGCCGGTAATTTCGGTTGACACGCCGTCAGCGGCCCCCTTATATTAGCCTCCTAAGTACTGGCCGGTGGCCGCCCTCGACCGTCCGCACACACGACACAGGAGACAGGCATGAAGATGAACAGAAGGGCGCTCGCCCTGGCCGCCGCATGGCTGGCGCTGACAACCTGCGCGAACGCGCAGGATTATCCGAACCGCCCGGTTAAGGTGATCGTCGGCTACGTCGCCGGCGGCGGTCCGGACACCGTGGCGCGCGCGCTATCGCAGAAACTGGGCGAGATCCTCGGCCAGCCATTCGTGGTGGAGAATCGCCCGGGCGCCGGTGCCACGCTGGCGACAGCGCAGATCGCACGCAGCCCGGCCGACGGCTACACGCTGATGGTCGGCGAGACCGGGCAACTGGTGATCGCCCCCTACACCTACAAGAACCTTCCCTACAACACGCTGAAGGACCTGTCGCCGATTGCGCTGGTAACCACCGAGCCCGTGTTGCTAGTGGCCAATCCTAAGTCCGGCATCAAGAATCTGCAGGACCTGATCCGCGAGGCGAAGGCCAACCCGGGCAAGGTGTCTTACGGCTCTTCGGGCATCGGCACGATCCACCACATCAGCGCCGAGGCCTTCAAGGCCGGACTCGGGCTGGACATGCAGCACGTGCCGTACAAGGGGAGCGGCCAATCGGTTCCGGGCGTTCTCGCGGGCGACGTGCCGGTGCTCACGTCCGGATACGGCGGAGTGATCCCGCACATCCGCTCCGGCGCGCTTAATTTGCTGGCCGTGACGACGCCGACACGGCTGCCGGCACTGCCCGACACGCCCAGCCTGGGCGAGGTGATCAAAGGCTACGACTTCCCCTCCGATACCGGCCTGCTGGGCCCCGCGGGACTGCCGCCGGCCGTGGTGAACAAGCTGTCCGCGGCGGTGAAGCAGGCAATGGAGAGCCCCGAATTCGCGGCGCGGTTCAAGGGCACGGCGATCGCGCTGGCCTACAAGTCGCCCGGCGAGTACGCGGAGCACCTGAGGACCACGCTGAAGAAGTACGAGACCGCGACCGCGCAGGCCAAGATCCAGGCCGAGTGACGCACACATCACATCCGACCAACAAGCCTCCATGTCCAAATACCTTCTGATCGGCGGTAACGGCGTCATCGGCCACTTCGTCGCCCGCCGCCTGGTGGGCCAGGGCCACCGCCCCATCGTCCTGTCCCGCGGCGGCGACACCACGCTCATTGCCGACATCGTGAACCAGTGCGAGCTGGTGCGCGCCGACATGACCGATGCGGCTGCAATGGACAACGTGGTGCGCCAGCATGACGTCACGCACATCCTGCACCTAGGGGCGGCGCTCCCGAGCGTCACCGAAGTCGACCCCATGGCGGCCATCCGCCTCAACATGGAGGGCACCGCCAACGTGCTGGAGGCGGCGCGCAACAACGGTGTGCGCCGTGTCGTGATGGCCAGTACCAAGGCGGTGTACGGCGAGGTCGCGGGCGAATACCGCGCACCCACGCTGCGGCCGGTCCCGGAGTCGCGGGCCAATCCGGCCACCATGTACGGGATCACCAAGTACGGCAGCGAGATGCTGGGCCAGTGGTATGCGCGCGCGCACGGCATCGAGTTCATCGCGCTGCGCTTCGGCGCCACGGTCGGCCCGGGCAAGATCGCCCGGCATGGCGGCTCTTACAGCCGCTACAGCGTGGTGCTCGAGCACGCGATGGGTGGCAAGCCGGTAGTTATCCGCAACGGAGCGGACGCGGTGTGCGACGTGATCTTCAACGACGAGGCGGCACGCGGCATCGTGGCCGCGTTGCAGGTCGACAAGCCCAGGCACGGCGTCTACAACATCGCGACCGGAACGGGGTTCACGCTGCGCGACTATGCAGCGGCCGTGAAGCGTCGATTTCCGTCGGCGGACATCACCGTTGACGACCCGAAGCCGGGTTCGGGCTCGGGCAGCGGTGACTTCATCCTCGACCCGACGCTCGCGCGCGAGGACCTCGGGTTCTCCGCCGACGCCAACGTGGACAACATCGTGGCCGGCTACGTCGCAGCCATGGTGCGGCTCGGCTTGACGCCTGACCTGAGCTGAAGCGGTGCCATGCTAGGCTCGGCACGCGCCGGCCCAGCATGGCCTATGCGTCACTCCTGCAACGGGATCTTCGCGATCTTCACGGCGCGCTCGTACTTCCTGAGGTTGCGCCGCAGGTTCTCCGCGTACTCCTCCGGCGTGGTGTAGCGCACGATGGTGCTGGTCTTCTCGAAGGACTTCAGCAGGTCCGGCGATTCGGCCGCCTCCTTAACTGCGCGCGTGAGCTTCGCCAGCACGTCGGCTGGCAGCCCGGCAGGCGCCAGCAGGCCCATCTCCGAGGAGTAGTCGTAGTCCTTCACCACCTCAGACAGCGAGGGCACGTTGGGCAGCGACGGGATTCGCGCTGCGGAGGTCACGGCCACGATGTTCACCTTGCCTGCCGCGATGTGCGGTGCCGCCGCCGTCAGAGACGTCACCAACAGCGGAACGTCCCCGGCGAGCACGCCTGTCATGGACTGGCCGCTGCCCTTGTACGGCACGTGATTCATGTCGATCCCGGCGTCGGCCTTGAGCACCTCCAGCGCAATGTGGTGAATGGTGCCGATGCCCGACGTTCCGACATCCACCTTGCCGGGATTCGCCTTCGTCTCCCGCAGCAGGTCCGGCACGCTCTTGATCGGCAGCTTATTGTTGGCCACGACGATCAGCGGCCCGCTGGCCATCATGCTGATCGGCGTGAAATCGCGCACCGGGTCGTAAGGAAGCTTCCGGTAGATATGCGGGGCGACCACCAGCTGCCCGGTTTCGCCCAGCAGCAGCGTGTACCCATCGGGCGGTGCCTTGGCGACCTGCGCTGTGGCGGTCGTGGCGCCCGCACCCGGCCGGTTTTCCACCACGAAGGACTCGCCGAGCAGGTCGGTGAGTTTTTGCGCGAAGGCGCGCGCGACGAAGTCGGGCCCGCCGCCGGGCACGTAGCCCACCACGATCTTGACGGGCCGGCTCGGATAGCTCTGTGCCAGCGCGCCTGCGGCGCATGCCGCCAGTGCGGCAGCCGTAGCGAACCGCTTGAAGATGATGCTGGGACGTGACGGCATGCTTGTCTCCTTGGTGTGGGTGCTGGGGGTGGAACAGGCCTCGCGCGGGCCGGGCCCTGCGCTCACGCGAGCGTGCGCCAGTCCACCGACTTGCTCGCGATGCCCTCGAACGAGCGGATGCTGGCGTACGGCGTGCTGCGCCCCATGGTGCCGATGGCGGGCTGCCCCGCCTGGAACTCCCTGGCGGCGGCGACCATGCGCCTGCGGAACTCGACGATGGCGATGTCGCTGGCACCCAGGCGCTCGCGGGTGCGGTCGGCCTTGGGGCCCATGGTCTCCCACATCGCGATGTCCTGGTGGACGATGCCGCGGATTCCCGTGAAGCTACCGTTGCGCATCGCTTGGCGGTCCTGCCCGTAGCTGTTGGCCAGCGTGCGCTTCTTGCGGTAGCGCGAGTCCAGGTCGATGCCCAGCTGCGCGCCGGCGCGCTTGCGCCAGGCCTCCTGCGAGAGGCCGCGCCCCGGTTGTGTGCCGTCGTGCCAGGACATGAAGTAAAAGGCCGTGTGCTCATCGTCGATCGGCACGTTCATGTTCGCCACGTTGTAGACGCTGTTGGGCGGGATCAGCACGGTGAAAGGCGCGACGAACACCGTCATGCGCACGTAATCGTGCGTCTCGGCGTTCTGGATCGGGCGGCGCAGGGCGGCGTAGCGCAGACCGTAGTCGGTCTGCTGCACCTGGATGCGCGGTGCCATGTCGGTCGAGGGCCGCACGATCCCGCTGGACAGCAGGCTGGAGCGGTGCACGTCGCGCGCCGGTCGGATCTCGCTGGAGTGCAGGCTGGAGCTGTGGGCCGAATCGATATTGCCCTCCAGCACCTGTGCCCAGTTGCACTCGATCTGCACCTTCACGATGCTGACCAGCGTGTCGTCAGACGGCGCGAAGGCCGGCGGTTCGAAGATCGGCGGTGTCGCCTCCGGTCCCATGTACGCCCAGACGATGCCTGCATGCTCGTGCGTCGGATAAGCCTTATGCTTCACAGCCATGGCGGCGCAGGCTCCAGGCGGCTCGGCCGGCATCTCGACCACCGAGCCGGCGACGTCCACCTTCCAGCCGTGGTAGAGGCAGCGCAGGCCGCCGTCCTCGTTGCGGCCGAACTGCAGCGATGCGCGTCGGTGAGGGCAGTAGCGGTCCATCAGCCCGACGCGTCCTTCGGTGTCGCGCCAGGCGACCAGGTCCTCGCCGAGCAGGCGCACTGGCACGGGATCGCCGTCCGGCTGCGCAACCTCTTCGGTCAGCACGGCGGGGATCCAGTGGCGCCGCATGATCTGGCCCATGGGCGCGTCGCCTTCGACACGGCACAGGAGGTCGTTTTCTTCGGGCGTCAGCACGCAGAAGTCCTTTGTCGGATGGCCACGGGACGGGTGTTTAGTCGTCTAATAATATGGGCGCGGCGCACTGCTGTCAAGAAGCTGCGGCGCGAGTGCGCTCATGGCTTTCCCTATGAGCGCCCCGCGCCCCTTGACTTCGCAGGCAGGCGCGCGCTGGCGCTCATCGATCGAGACGGGCGACGATCATCTCGCCGTTGTCCGCGCGCTCGATCAGCACACCGTAGTCTCGCTGCGCGCTCTCGATCGAGACCACGCCGTCCTCCACGTCGCGCAGGACCGACTGCGCATCGCGCGACCGCGGGTCGCCCCAGCCGCCGCCGCCGGACTGCTCGATGCGGATGCGGTCGCCGGCGCGGATGCCCAGTTGCACCATGCCGGGCAGGCCGCGTTCCTCCCCGGTCTCCTTCACCACCGTGCGCGACAGCGGCGGAGCCATGCCGCCGGCAAGGCCTTGCGCGCCGGTGCGCCGCTGCGACAGGCGCGAGACCACCTGCACATCCGCCAGCACCTCGAATTCTCGGCGCACACCGATGCCGCCCCGGTGCTGGCCGGGGCCACCCGAATCGATGAACAAGGAGAAGTCTGTGATCCGCACCGGGCACTCGCTCTCCACGATCTCGATGGGCTGCACCGACTCCATGTTGAGCATCGGCATGAAGGCCGGGCAACCGTCGCTGCGTGCGGTGCCGCCGGTGGCGGTGAGAGTGATCTCGTAGTGCACGTGCGCGCCGCGATGCGCGGTTGCCGGAAAGCCCAGCGCCAGCGCGCCCAGGCCCAGTCCCGAGTCGGCGGCCGCACGCTCGGGCGACAACGTGCCGATCACCTTGCTGACGGCGTTGAACACGAGGTGCGAGGTCGGGATGTACGAGTTGACCGGCGCCGGCCAGTCCGGGTTCACCACCGTTCCCTTGGGCAGCACGAAGTTGATCGCGCGGCGAACACCCTCGTTGTTGGTGATGGTGTGGTCCAGGGCGCAGAGCAGGCCCCCGATGGCGGCCGCCTCGACCGCCTGTGGCACCACATTGGCCGGGCCTGCGGTCTGCGCTTCGCTGCCGGTGAAGTCCAGCGTCAGCGAATCGCCGCGCTTGGTGGCACGCAGCGCGATGCGGATCGGACGCTCGACCACGCCATCGCCATCCAGGAAGCTGTCGACGCTCACCTCGCCGTCGGGGATGGACTGCAGCGCCTCGCGCAGGCGCCGCTCGGAGGAGTCGATCAGCTGGCTGATCGCCTGTTGCATGGTCGCCAAGCCTTCGCGGACCGCCAACTCCTGCAGCAGCTGCGCGCCGATGCGGGTACAGCCGACCTGGCCCAGCAAGTCGCCCATCAGCAGGTGCGGCGTGCGGGAGTTGTTCTCGAGGATGCGCTTGACACTCTGCACCAGCTGGCCGCGTTCGAACAGCTTGCACGGCGGCACGATGATGCCTTCGTGGAAGATCGATCGCGAAGCCGGGCTGACAGAGCCGGGCGCCAGCCCGCCAACGTCAGGCTTGTGGGCGACGCTGGTGCAGAAAGCGATCAACTCGCCATCGACGAACACTGGCGTGGCCACCGCCATGTCGGGCGAGTGGGCCGTGCCGCCGCGGTAGGGGTCGTTGGTGAAGAAGACATCGCCCTCTTCGATGCCCTCCGCGCCATAGGCCGCGAGGATCCCCTTGACAAAATGCGCGTACGGACGGGTGTGGATGTTCATGCCCGACGCGCCGATCACCTGGCCGCTGTGGTCGGTCAGTCCGGCGCCGCCGTCGAACGATTCGCGCAGGATCGTGGAGTAGCCCGTGCGGAACAGCCGGTGCTTCATGATCCGCTGGATCTCGTCGAAGCGGTTGGCGATGATCTCCAGGGTGATGGGGTCAAGGTTCATTCAGGGCCTCGTGAATCGCAGGACGATGTTGCCGCGCGAGTCGATCTCGACGGTCTGGCTGGGCAGCACCACGGTGGTGGTGTCCAGCTGCTCGATGATGGCCGGGCCCGGGATGCGGTCCCCCGTCACCAGCTGCGGGCGCTCGTACACCGGCGTGTCCAGGTAGCCGCGGCCCTCGGCGTAGACGCGGCGGCTGCCCTTGACCGGAACCTCGCTCACGGGGCGCGGGTTCGATGCGCGCTCGGCCAGCCGCAGCTTGGGCATAGGCGCGACCGAGTCCACGCGGCAGTTCACCACTTCGATCGGCGTCTGTGGCGCGCTGTGGCCATAGAGCTTCTCGTGCAGCTGGTGAAAGCGCGTGGCGATGTCGGCGCGCTCGGCTGGCGTCAGCTCGCCGTGTGGGCAGGACACCGGCAGCTCGTAGCCCTGGCCCACGTAGCGCAGCTCCAGAAAATTGCTGAACTGCACCGCGTCTGCCGGCGTGCCTTCGCTCTTCGCTTCGGCGATACCCTTGGCGTGCAGGCCCTCGAACAGCCCTTTGAGCGCCGCGCCGTCGTAGCTGGCGAAGTCGCCGGGGCGCGACTGCAGGTAGGTGTGGCGAATGTCGGTCAGGAGCAGGCCCATGGCCGACGCCAGGCCGGGGTAGGGCGGCACCAGCACTGCCTGGAACCCAAGGTTGGCCGCCACCATGCTGGCGTGCATCGGACCGCCGCCGCCCATCGCGACGAGCGCGAAATCCTTGGGGTTGTAGCCGCGCGCCATCAACCGCAGCCGCGTCTCGCCTTCCATCGTGCTGTTGATGATCTTCACGATGCCGAACGCGGCTTCCTCCACGCTGATGCCCAGCGGCTTGGCGATCTTCTCCTCGATCGCGCGCACCGAGCGCTCGCGGTCGACGCGCACGCGGCCGCCCAGGGCGGTGCCCGGGTCGAGGTAGCCCAGCACCAGGGCGGCATCAGTTACCGTCGGCTCGACGCCGCCGATGCCGTAGCACACGGGTCCCGGGTCCGCACCGGCGCTGTCCGGACCGACGCGCAGGCGACCGTCGGCGCCGACACGCGCGATGGTTCCGCCACCGGCGGCGATGGTGCCGATGTCGCTCATGGGCACGGACGAGTCATGACCCGCAACGCTGCCCTCGGTCGTTTCTGCGTTCTCGCCATCGACGATGGTGGCCACGTCGGTGCTCGTGCCGCCCACGTCGAAGGTCACCAGGTTCGGGAATTCCGTGATGCGGCTGAGGTACTTGCCCGAGATGACGCCGCCGGCGGGCCCGGACAGCAGCGTCTGCACCGGGTTGGAGCTGGCCACGTCGATGCTCATCAGCCCGCCGTTGGACTGCATGATGAAGATCTGCCGCGTGACCACACCCGCTTCCTTCAGGCCGTTGCCCAGCCGCCGCAAGTAGCCGTCCAGCGTCGGACCGACGAAGGCGTCCAGCACGGTGGTGGACAGGCGGCGGTACTCGCGAATGATGGGCAGGATCGCGCTGGACAGCGACACGCGCAGCTTGGGAAACTCGCGTTGGATCGCGCGCAGCGTCCCCTGCTCGTGCTCCGGTTGCATGAACGAGAACAGGTAGCACACCGCGATGGAGGTCACGTTTTTCTGCGTGACCAGCTCGCGCACCTTGGCGATGACTTCCTTTTCGTCGAGCGGCTTCACCACCGAACCATCGAACGCCAGACGCTCGTCGATCTCTCGCGTCTTCGACAGCGGAATGAGCGGCGCGGGCTTCTGGAAATTTGGATTCAGCGCCTCGGAGCCTTCTGGCTGGCGCGACATGCGGGCGAAGTAGACCGCATTGGTGTTGGCGGTGATCAGCAGGCCGGTGCTCGCGCCCTTACGCTCGATCACCGCGTTCGTCGCGACCGTCGTGCCATGGGCCAGGAAGCTGATGTCTGCGGGACCGAAGCCGCCGACTTCCATCAAGGCGTGGATGCCGTTGATGATGGCCTGCGACGGATCGCGGGGCGTAGAGGACACCTTCACCGTGCGCAGCTCGCCGGTGTCGCGGTTCATGCCGATCACGTCGGTGAACGTGCCGCCGGTGTCGATGCCGATCATCCAAGTCATGTCTGTCCGTCTTTCAGTCAGGTTGTTGCGGCCGGGTTCGCGCTGCCGCTGCGCGCCGGGGCCGGGTCCATGTAGGCGCGGCCCTGAAGCGGTCCGCGGTAGTCCTGCGCCTCCAGGCCCATCGCCTCGGCGAACTGCTTGCGCACCCACTCGGGCTGGCCAGCCTGCAGCGCGTAGCTGAGCAGGGCCTGCTTGTGCACCGGGTCGGCCAGGATCTCCGCCGTGGTCAGGCCCTCGCGCGCCAGCTTGCGCCGGACGCTGGGCAGCTCGATCCGCACGTTCCGCGCCGGGTCGCGGATCACGCCCTTCGGATCCTGGCCGGCGTCGATCGCCGCCAAGTCGGCCAGCAGCCGCTTGCGGATCATCACGATGCCGCCATCACTCACGCCCAGGTGCTCCCGGGTGCGGTCGGCAATGCGGCCTTGTCCGACCCAGGCGACGAAATCTTGGTTCATCACATGCGAGGTGATCCAGCGGGCGTTGGCGTCGTGCGTGGGGCCGATCCAGGTCGGGATGGCGGCTTGCTTGTACGGCTCGCGCTCCTTGGGCACATGAGTCCAGTGCCAGGTCACGCTGAGCGTGTTCTCGTCGTCGATGGGCACACGCCACTCGAAGTGGCTGCCGAGGAAGAAGGCATTCGGCCACAGGCACACGCGGCCCACGGTCCAGGATGGGTCCTGCTCGCCGGTGTCCTCGCGAATCCGCTTGTAGGTGAAGCCGTGCTCGAACTCGTCGAACGCGAGCCGCAAGTGGCGTGGCGACGATGCGGCGTCATGCCCGTCGCGCATGCGCGCGCCCCAGTTGTCGTGCATCCACTCGAAATGCACGGGGTCGATCGAGTTCTCCTGACACTGGAGCCAGTTGCACGGGACCTCGGAGATCACGATCTGCGCGAAGCCGTTCTCCCACGAGAACAGTTCCCAGTCGGGCACCAGCGGCGCCGGCTGCGGGCCGAGGTAGGCCCACACCAGACCGCCCTTGACTTGCACCAGGTAGCCCACGGACTTGGGGCGGCGCCGCTCGGGGCGGTCGAAGAAGACCACATCCTCGTACGGCTGCTCCACGCAGGCGCCGGAACCCGCGAATTTCCAGCCGTGATAGCTGCAGCGCAGCCCGTCCTTTTCTACCATGCCGAAGCTCAGGTCGGCGCGGCGGTGCGTGCAATAGCGGTCGATCAGGCCGAAATTGCCGCTCAGGTCGCGATAGAGCACGAGCTCCTCGCCCATGAGCCGGATTGCCTTGATCGGAGTCTCGTCGAATTGCGAGACGCCGGCGATCGGCATCCAGTAGCGGCGCAGCAGAGAGCCCATGGGCGTTCCCGGTCCGATCTGAGTGAGCAGTCGGTTCTTCTCTTCAGAAATCATTCGATCCCCATGGGACTCAAAGTCCGCACGACCGATCGCGGCGGTTGCCGCCGACGAAGCCGACACGCGCGGAAGCAATCAGCGAGGGCGGTAGTTAGAATACTAATAATAATGCCGCGCATGCATCCGGATCAACCCTCGATCCACTCCGTTTCAAGCTCGCACGCGTCCTGTGCGGATCGATCGGTGTTGGCAGACACATCCGCTCACGGCAGTACGGGTTAACCATGGCGAGCACGCGCACATTGCGCCTTGACAGCGTGGGGGTTCGGCCAATATCGTTAGCGGCCTAAGAACATGGCGAGGCCACGACGGCACTCTTTCGCGCCAGGTTCCCTTCCGGTCATTGCAAGGAGACATTCCCATGACATCGATGCTCGGCAGCAAGCGCCGCTTTTTCATCCGCGGCTGGAGCGCCGCTCTGGGCGCGCTGGCCTTGGCAGGCGCGATCGGCGTCGCGATGCCAGCGGCCGCGCAGGAGCAGCGTCTGCGCCTGATCACCGCCTTCCCGCTGGAAGGCCCCGTGGGTGACAAGTTGTACGGCGCGAAGATCTTCATCCAGCGCTTCAACGAGCGCGCCAAGGGCAAGGCGCGGATCGACGTGGTGGGCGGCCCGGAGGTGGTTTCCCCGTTCGACCAGCTCAAGGCGTTGCAGACCGGTCAGTTCGACCTGATGCTCTCGACCGCCACGTACTTCAGCGAGCTGCGTTCCATCCAGTTCTTCAATTACATCCCGTTCGAGAAGCAGGTGCGGCTCTCGCCCACGACCGTGGACCTCCTGCAGCGGCTCTCGCGGGACTCCTCCGGCGTGGTGTTCGTGCAGTATTCGAGCCCAGGCAATTCGTTCTACCTCTGGAGCCGCAACAAGCCGATCCGCACGGTGGCCGACGCCAAGGGAATGAAGATCCGCACGTTCGGCGACACCACGGAGCCGATGTTCAAGTACCTGGGCGTGGTCCCCACCAACATCGTGAGCAACGAGGTCTACTCCGCGCTGCGCTCCGGCCTGCTCGACGGCACATTGCGCGATCAGCTGTCGCTGGAGGTGCTGCGCGAAGGCGAGCACATCAAGTACGGCACGGAGGCCAAGGTCGCGGACATCAACTCCGAGATGTACATGGCTGCCAAGAGCTGGGACAGCCTGTCGCCGGAAGTGCGCAAGATCATGAACGACGTCGCGCGTGAGACCGAACGCGACGGATTCGCCTGGATCTCCAAGCGCAGCGCCGATTCCCGCGAGCTGATTCGCAAGAAGTACGGCACCGAGATCGTGCCGTCCGACCCGAGCTTGAGGAAGGTGCTGGAGCAGGACATCCCGGGCGACATCATCCGCAAGCTGGTCGGCCAGTCCAAGGACCGCGACGAGATCGTGCAGAAGTTCGAGCTGCAGCAGTACTTCAAGTGAGCGCTATCATCCAATCGGCCTCTGCAGCCCCCATGCTCGGCCAGCGCACGGCGAAGCTAGTGCTGGCCATCAACAAGCTGCTGCTGACAGTGAGCTGCGTGCTGATCGCCGCAGCGCTGTGGCTGGTGTTCGCCAACGTCGTGCTGCGCTATCTTTTCAACGCGCCGTTCGTATGGGCTGACCAGTTCACCAGCTACTTGCTCTTCTACATGACGTTCCTGGCGGCTCCCTGGGTGCTGGCCATGCGCGGCCATGTGTCGATCGAGATCTTCCGCACTGCGCTGCGGCCGCGGCGCCAGAAACTGATGGACGCCGTGGGCGCAGTGGTCACGGCCGTGTACTTCGCCCTTTTCAGCTGGCTGGGCACCGGTGAACTGGTGCGCGTGATCCGGCGCAACGCCCAGTTCGCGGACGCAGTGGAATTCCCTCAGTGGGTGATCTACGTCGCGCTGCCGGTGGGCGCGATTCTTCTGGCATTGCAGGCACTGGTGAATTCGGCGCAGGACTACGCGCAGTACCGGGCGCTGCACGACTGAGCATTTCCATGGATCCATCGATCGCAGGCCTGTTGCTGGCCTTTGGCCTTGTGCTGATCATGCTCACCGGCATCCCGGTGGCAGTCGCCTTCGGCCTCGTCAACCTCGTGGCCGCCTGGCTGATCTTCGGCAGCGTCGACGCCTTGTCGTTCCTGGTGCAGGCGTCTTTCTCCAGCATTGCCAACATCAACCTCACGGCGGTGCCGTTTTTCATCCTGATGGGCGCGATCTTCGTGCGCACCGGGCTGAGTTCCATCATCTACGACGGCGTCGCCCGCATGCTGTCGGGAGTGCGCGCGTCCGGCAGCTACATGGCGGTGGGCAACGGCGTGGTGTTCGGGGCCCTGATGGGGGCCAGCGTCGCGGCAACCGCCGTGCTGGGCTCGACCATGCTAAACGAGCTGCGCAGCCGCGGCTACAGCAAAGCGCTGAGTGTCGGGCCGATCCTCGGGTCCGGCACGCTGGACAACCTGATCCCGCCCAGCATCGGCATGGTGCTGATCGGAACGCTGGCGGGCCTGTCGATCGGGGATCTGCTGATCGCCGGCCTCGGACCGGCGTTCCTGATCGTGGGGCTGTTCTGCGCCTACATCTTCGTGCTGGCGCGGCGCACCCACACGGAGGGCGATGCCGGCACAAGGGAGACCCTGCGCGGCCGGCTGATGGGCCTGCTTTCGTTGGCTCCGCTGCTGATTCCGATCTTCTTCGTCACCGGCGTGATCTACCTGGGGATCGCGACGCCGACTGAGGCGTCGGTCACCGGCAGTGCGGCCACCTTCGCCGTGGCGCTGGCTTACCGGCGCGTCACGTGGAAAGTGCTCAAGCAGGTGCTGGTCGAAACCACCGTGACCACCTCGATGCTGCTGCTGATCATCGCCAGCTCCAAGGCGTACAGCCAGATCCTGGCGATGAGCGGCATCACCAGCGCCGTGGTCGGCCTGCTCGGCGGCTACTCGCTATCGCAGGCGGCCGTGGTGGCGATCATCATCGTCATGGTGCTGGTGCTGGGCTGCTTCATGGACCAGTCGTCGGTGATCTTCGTGTCCATTCCCCTGTTCATCAAGGTGGTGGACGCCATGCAGATCGACCCGATCTGGTTCGGCGTGATGTTCTCCATGGCAGTTGGCATCGGCGGCATCACCCCGCCGTTCGGGCTGAACCTCTTCGTGCTCAAGGGCGTGGCGCCGAAAGACATCAGCATGCGGGACATTTACGTTCACGCGATGCCGTTCGTGGTGATCGAGATCTTCGCGATCGGCGTGGTGTTGTTCGTGCCGGCGGTCGCGACGTTCCTGGTGAAGTAGGGGAGGGCCGGGCACTTCGCCGCCCGTTCGCGCAGCGGCGGCTCGCCGGGCAAGTGCTCAGGGCCGCCGCATGCGGGGGGCGGCCCGGCACGGCACCGCCTTGCTGCCGGAGAGCGTCAGCGTGCCGCCTCGCGCCGCGGCTGCTGCAGCGTGTCGAAGATCTTGCCGTAGCCCTGGATCGGCGCCCGGATGTCCAGCATGTTGAATACGTGCCACATCATCGCCTGGAAGCTCGTGATCACCGGCACCCCGAGATCCGCGCATTACGCGCCATCGCAACAGGTGGCATCCCGGAACAAATTTGCTGGCACCGCGGCGGCGGCGCTTGAACCGGGCTCGTCCAACAAACGGATCAGATCGCGGCTTCGCGCGATCTATCCTTAATTGTTGGGATAGCCCTGCTGCGCGGACGCCGCGAGCGGCTGCAGCACGGCCGCGGCTGCGGCGGCCGCGATGGCGGTGATCGTGACGCGCCTGCGGGCCAGGCCGGGCACGCGGCCCAGAACGGAAGATGGCATTGCTGTGTCTCCTTGGGTCGTGCTCGGCCGGCTGCCGCCGGTGATCTCGTCATGGCTGGCGCCGCCCGCAGGCGGCTTCGGGCCGCTTCAGGCGCTCTTCTGGCGCTGCTGCTCGGACAGCTGGTCCAGGTGCCGCCACTCCGCGCCTTTGGGCAGCATGCCTTCGAACGAACGAATGGTGGCCTGCGGCACCTTCGACGCTGCCGCCGAACCCAGGGCCGGCTCGCCGTCGCGAAAGCGCCGTGCCGCATCAACCATCAGCTTGCGGAAACCCACGATGGCCTGATCGCTCGCGCCCAGGCGCTCGACCGTGCGATCGGCGATCGGACCCATCGTCTCCCACATCGCGATGTCCTGGTTGGGAAAACCACGGATGCCAGTGAAGTTGCCCAGCTTCATCAACTGCCGGTCCTGCAGGTAGCTGTTCTCCAGCGTGCGGATCTTGCGGTAGCGCTTGTCGATGTCGATCCCGATCTGCGCAGCCAACAGCTTGCGGTATTCCTCCTGGTCGACCGCGCCGTCATCCTCGGACCAGGAGATGAAGTGGAACATCGTGTGCGTATCGTCGATCGGCACGTTGACGTTGCAGATGTTGTACTGGCTGTTCGGAGGGATGAGCGCGGTGAAAGGCGCGACGTACACCGTCATGCGCACGTAGTCCAGCGTGTCGGCGTTCTGGATCGGGCGTCGGATGGCCGCGTACTTGAAGCCATAGTCGGTGGGCTGCACCTGAATGCGCGGCGCCTTGTCCGTGGACGGACGGGCGAAGGTGTTGCCGGTGGGCCGGGTGCCGTCCACGCGCGCCGGCACGATGTCCGACGAATGCAGGGTGGAGCTGTGGGCCGAATCGATTGCGCCTTCCAGGATCTGCGCCCAGTTGCAGTCGATGGCGATCTTGGCGATGCTGACCTTGCAGTTCGGTGTCGGTGCGAAGGGCGGCGGCTGGAACGCGGGCATGGTCTCGGGAGGGCCCATGTAGGCCCAGACGAAGCCGCCGTGCTCGTGTGTCGGATAGGTCTTGTGCTTGAGCTTCATCGCGGCGCAGGCGCCAGGCGGCTCCGAAGGCATCTCCACCACGTCGCCCAGCACGTTGACCTTCCAGCCGTGATAAAGGCAACGTAGGCCTCCATCCTCGTTGCGGCCGAACTCCAGCGACGCGCGGCGGTGCGGACAATAGCGATCCATCAGCCCGACCTTGCCGTCCGTGTCGCGGAAGGCAACCAGGTCCTCGCCGAACAGGCGCACAGGCACCGGATCGCCGTCGGCGTGCAAAACCTCTTCGGTCAACAAGGCGGGAATCCAGTGGCGGCGCATGAGCTGCCCCATGGGCGCATCGCCCTCGACGCGGCACAGCAGCTCGTTTTCTTCATGTGTCAGCATGCAATTACTCTTTCAGTTGGAGGCGAGCGGCGCCCCCGGCGCTCAAGAGGCCACTAGAGGGTGCCGGACAGGATTCTTAAATGCCTAATGATAGGAACCCGTGCCCGCAGCTGTCAAGACTCCGTGCTAACCCAGCAACCCTGTAAAGACGAGAGCCTCCCATGACCGAAGCACAGACCCTGCGCCCCTTGCGCGTCGCCCGCAAGCAAACGATCGCTCGCGACATCCACCTGCTGGAGCTGTGCGACCCGGCCGGCGCCCACCTGCCCCCGTTCACGGCCGGCGCCCACCTGCCGATCCAGGTACCCGGCGGCGCCATGCGCCAGTACTCGCTGTGCAATGACCCGCAGGAAACCGACCGTTACCAGATCGCCGTCAAGCGCGAGGAGAACGGCCGCGGTGGTTCGCGCCGGCTGGTGGACGAAGTAGACGAAGGCGGCACCGTGATGGCCGGCGCGCCGGAGAACCTGTTCGCGCTCAGCGACAAGGCCAAGAGCTTCGTCCTGGTGGCCGGCGGCATCGGCATCACGCCCATGATGGCCATGGTCCGCCACCTGCAGGCCGAGGGCCTGCGCAAGTTCAAGCTCTACTATTTCAGCCGCGACCCCGAGGGCGCGGCCTTCCTGGACGAGCTGGCCGCCGACGACCTCGCGGGCCAGGTCGTGGTGCACCATGACCACGGCGATCCGTCCCGCTCCTATGACCTGTGGAAGATCTTCGAGAAAGTCGCCAGCGGCACGCATGTCTACTGCTGCGGCCCCAAGGGCCTGATGGACAGCGTCAGGGACATGACCGGCCACTGGCCCGACACCGCCATCCATTTCGAGAGCTTCGGCGCCGACACCAAGCCGCATGCCGACGACAAGCCGTTCGAGGTACTGCTGCAGCGCAGCGGCCAGCGGGTGGAAGTGGCTGCCAAGCAGACCATGCTGGATGCGCTGCGTGCGGTGCAGATGAGCGTGCCCAGCTCCTGCGAAAGCGGCACCTGCGGCTCCTGCAAGGTGCGCCTGCTCGAGGGCGAGGCCGACCACCGCGACCTGGTGCTGCTGCCCGAGGAGAAGGCCGACCATGTGATGGTCTGCGTCTCCCGCGCCAAGGGCCACTGCCTGGTGCTGGACCTGTGAGCACGGTGAGCACCGCGCACGAGCCGATCCGCCTGGGCGTGCTGGGCTTGGGCCGGGCCTTCACCCTGATGCTGCCCACGTTCACGCGCGATCCGCGGGTGAAGCTGGTGGCCGGCTTCGATCCGCGCACCTCGGCCGCGGCGGCCTTCGCCCGAGACTTCGGCGGCACGGCGCATGCGAGCCCCGAGGCCCTGTGCGCCGACCCCGCCGTGGAATGGATCTACGTCGCCACGCCGCACCAGCTGCACGTGGCCCACGTGGAACTGGCCGCCGGCCACGGCAAGCATGTGCTGGTGGAAAAGCCCATGGCACTGAGCCTGGACGACTGCACCCGCATGCTCGAGGCCTGCGAGCGCGCGGGCACGCAGCTGATCGTGGGCCACAGCCACAGCTTCAATATGCCGGTGCTGCTGGCCCGCCGCCTCATCGACAGCGGCCGCTACGGCGCGGTCCGCATGGTCCACGCGATGAACTTCACCGACTTCCTCTACCGGCCGCGCCGCCCCGAGGAGCTCGACACCGCCCGCGGCGGCGGCGTGGTGTTCAGCCAGGCCGCGCACCAAGTGGACGTCGCGCGCCTGCTCGCCGGCGTCCGCGTGGAATCGGTCTATGCCCGCACCGGCCGCTGGGACCCGCAGCGGCCCACCGAAGGCGCCTACAGCGCCCTGCTCGACTTCGACTCGGGGGCCTTCGCCAGCCTTACCTACAGCGGCTACGGCTATTACGACAGCGATGCGCTGATGGACGGCATCGGCGAGATGGGCCGGCCCAAGGCGCCAGGCGTGCACCAGCACACCCGCCACAAGCTGATGGCGGCCACCGACGAGGCAGCCGAGGCCCAGCTCAAGGCCGAGCGCAACTACGGCGGCGCGCACTACACAGCCGATGCCGGCGCCGAGCCCGCCGCCTTCCAGCACTTCGGGCCGGTGATCGTCAGCTGCGACGGCGCCGACCTGCGCCTCACCCCCAGGGGCGTGGAGGTGCACGACGCGGCCGGCGTGCGGCTGGAATCCGTGCCGGTGCCGCCCGTGCCGCGCAGCGAGGTGATCGACGAGCTGTGGGCCGTGGCCCGCGAGGGCCACGCCCCGGTCCACGGCGGTGCCTGGTCGCGTGCCACGGTGGAGGTCTGCCTGGCCGTCCTGGCCTCGGCAAGCGAGCGCAGGGCTATCATGCTACGCCATCAGTCCGGCCTGCCGCCGACGCCTCATCCCGCTCCATGACCCACAAAGCCCAGGACACGCAGAAGCTTCGGTTCTGTCGCGATAGCAGCTGAGAGGCGCGCTGAATCGGCCAACGACCTCTCAATTCAACTGGCCAAGCTGTAGAACTGTTGTGCGGCCGACGTGGCTGACCCTTTGGGGCAGCTCATCTGCCCCT
>JACCDH011177782.1_pt1 | contig 32683 bp, 32 predicted proteins | sample 7442481 | NCBI WGS metagenome assembly JACCDH01 (sample SAMN15323433, study PRJNA562643) | freshwater metagenome | isolation source: river surface water | place: USA:Blue River Watershed | collected 2017-08-15
ATTGTCGGCGTGGGTTCATCATGCGGGGTCTCCGACAGGCTGGATCGCAATCACCGGGTGACGTTTCTTTTCCCGGATCAGTGGCAGGCAGCGCTGCACATCCTGATAGATGGACACGCAATCGAGGCACTGGAAGCATTCGCGGTAGGTGATGTGTCCGCTTTGCTCGATCGACTGGTATTCGCAACGGTGGCGGCAGCTCTGGCAAGGTGTGCCACATTCCGTCCGGCGTGCCAGCCAGTTCCAGCGGCGCAGGAAGCTCATCGAGGCCAGCGCCGCGCCGAGCGGGCAGATGTAGCGGCAATAGCCGCGATAGACAAATACGGTCAGCGCGATGCAGGCACCAGCCCACAGCACATAGGGCCATGAGCGCATGAAATACAGGCTGATCGCGGTCTTGAACGGTTCGATCTCGACGGCCCAGCTGGCGAAGCCCGGCGCTGCAAAGACCGAAATGATGATCATCGCCAGCAGCCCGTACTTGATCCATTTCAGCCTCGCATCCAGCGCGGCCCTGAGGCGGCGTTGACGGATGCCGATGGCATGCGCGAGCAGGCTGACCAGTTCCTGCAAGGCGCCGAACGGACACAGCCAGCCGCAGAAGGTGCCGCGTCCCCAGACCAGCAGCGTGATGCCGGTGAAGATCCACAGGATCACCGAGATCGGGTCATTCATCAGGAAGCTCAGGTCATCACCGGCCACCAGCGATTCGAGGCCGGCGGTGACGTTCACGATCGTCAGCTGTCCCTGTGCGCTCCAGCCAATGAAGCCCAGCGTGAACAGCAGACAGGCTGTGCGCAGCACGCGCAGTTGGAGCGGATTACGGCTGAAACGCTGCTGCGCCAGCAACGCTGCCGACAGCAAGGCCAGCGCGACCAGCACGATAACGATCTCGGTGCGTCGCTCGCGCCACTGCGGCAGCCAGTCGGGTTCGTTCGTCGTGGTGACGGCCTGTATTGCGCCCACCGTCGTGATGGCCGCAGCGCCTGATGCTTCGGCCGTGCTGGCTGCAGGCGGCACGGACACGACAGACACATTGCCTGCATCGTCGGGTACCTGCAGCTTGCTGTTGTCGGTTCGTGCTTCCTCGCGCGCTGCCACCGCAGCAACTGCTTCGGCCTTTGAGTCTTTGGTAGTGTCTTTGACCGTGTCCTTCGTCGCTTCCTTCGATGCGTCCTTGCCGGCGTCCTTCGCGGTGTCTTTGGCCGAGTCTTTTGCCGAGTCTTTCGCCGCTTCTTTCTGTGGCTCTCTCTGCGTCTCTCTGGACGTATCCGCTGCCGATGGCGCCTCAGCAGCCTGCTCGTTGCTGCCGATCGGTGTCGCCTGTGCCTCGGGCACCGACAGCTTCGCGGCGACGGCGACATTCGCAGCGGCCGTCATCAGCGTACGCGAGATGGCCTTCGCCGAGATGGTGCCGGTCTGCACACCAGGCAGGTAGGCGAACTGCGCGTTATGGCTGGGGGTGTCGGAGGGACGGCCCAGCTGTATCGAGTGCCGCAGGTTCAGGCCCTTGTGATGGTTTGCATAGGCCTGCAGCTTCGCGGTGCCCTCCGGGCGCAGGAAGATCGGCTCGCTGTGATCCAGCAGCTGCGTGCTGAGGAAACGGCCGCGCAGGTCAAGGATGACCAGGATATTGATGGGCTTGCCACTGTAGCCGCGCACGGTCGCAAAATCTTTCGACTCGAATGCGTAGGCCTTCAGCTCGGGCTTGGCATCCGCTTGCGCCGGGTTGGCTGAGAACAGCGGCCATGCCGGCATGTCGGGCTGTACCTCGCCAACGATGTAAGTATCGCCGACCATACGCTGTACATCTTCCTTCCACAGCGTGGCCGCGTGTGCGGACGACAGCATGCACCAGAAAGTGATGCACAGCGCCGCCCAGGTCTCCCGTATCTGCCTGCGCATGGTCTCTTCTTGTTTGTTGTTGTTTGTTATGTTCGTACGACAAAAAAAGGGAGCCGAAGCTCCCTTTCATGTTAACTGCAATGCCTGCTCAGCCTTTCGCGCGCGCCAGCAGGAAAGTGGTCAGCAAGGGCACCGGCCGGCCGGTGGCACCTTTGGCTGCGCCGCTTTTCCATGCGGTCCCCGCGATGTCCAGGTGTGCCCAGTTGTACTTGCGGGTGAAGCGTTCGAGGAAGCAGGCGGCCGTGATCGAACCACCCGGCGGGCCGCCGATATTCGCGATATCAGCGAAGTTCGACTTCAGCTGTTCCTGATAGGCCTCTTCGATCGGCATCCGCCATGCGGTGTCGTTGGACGCCTTGCCGGCGGCCAGCAGCTCATTGGCCAGCGCATCATGCGCGTCATCGTGGCGGGTGAACAGGCCGGTGTTGTGATGGCCGAGCGCGGTCACGCAGGCGCCGGTCAACGTCGCGATGTCGACCACGGCGGCCGGCTTGAAGCGCTCGACATAGGTCAGCGCATCGCACAGGATCAGGCGGCCTTCGGCGTCGGTGTTCAGGATCTCGATGGTCTGGCCCGACATCGACGTGACGATATCGCCCGGACGGGTCGCGCGACCCGACGGCATGTTCTCGCAGGTCGGGATCACGCCGATCACGTTCAGCTTCAGCTGCATCTCGCCGATCGCGCGGAAGGTGCCCAGCACCGACGCGGCGCCGCACATGTCGTACTTCATCTCGTCCATGCCGAGGCCGGGCTTCAGCGAGATACCGCCGGTATCGAAGGTGATGCCCTTGCCGACCAGGACCACGGGCGCGTCCTTGGCCTTGCCGCCCATGTGCTTCAACACGATGAACTTCGGCGGCTGCTCGCTGCCATTGGTCACTGACAGGAAGCTGCCCATCTTCAGCGCTTCGAGCTGTTTGCGGTCGAGGACTTCAACGCCGAACTTGTGGTCCTTCGCGAGCTGCTTCGCGGTGTTGGCCAGATAGGTCGGCGTGCAGATGTTCGGCGGCAGGTTGCCCAGGGTCTTGCTCAGGTCCATGCCATTGGCCAGTGCGACGGCCTGTGCGACGGTCGTCTTCGCGGCAGCCTGCGCAGCAGTGTCGACCGCGAACGCGATCTTGCGCACGCCGGTCTTGGATTCATCTTTCTTGCTCTTGAGGCCATCGGCGCGGAACACGCTCTCGCGCAGCGCGATCACTTGCGCACGCAGTGCCCAGTCGGCATCACGGCCCTTGACGCCGTCCAGCGGCAGCGCCAGCAGCGCATCGGCCGCACCCAAGGTGGCCAGCGCGCGCGCGACGGCCTGCGCCGCAGCGGTGAAGTTGCGGTCGGTGACATTGTCCTCGCTGCCGAGGCCCACCAGCAGCACGCGCTGTATCGCGGCGCCCGGGCGCTGCAGCAGCAGGGTGCTGCCGGCCTTGCCGGAGATGTCGCCGCCCTTGATTGCGGCGCTGATGAAGCCCTTGTCATCGAGGGCCCTGGCCTGTGCCGACAGCTTGCTGTTCTCATAGACGGCAACAACGGCGCAGCCAGTCTTGTGCTGGGCGATTGCGTTTTTCGTATTGAAGGCTTTTGTGCTAAAGTCCATGACCGCTCCTGTAAACCCTGCCCATTATAGTCCCCGAATGATTTTTCAGCGCGCCATACGCCGCGAGCTGCTGAACACGGTCGGCGCGGTTTTCACGACGCTGTTCTCGATCGTGATCACCGTCATGCTGATCCGTATCCTCGGTGATGCAGCCGCCGGCAAGGTGGCCTCGGGCGATGTCGTCGCGTTGCTGGGCTTCTCCGCACTGATCTATCTGCCGGTCATCCTGTCGATGACGGCCTTCATCGCTGTGCTGCTGGTGGTCGCACGCAGCTATCAGGATTCCGAAATGGTGGTCTGGTTTGCGTCCGGCCTGTCGCTGATGCGCTGGGTCCGCCCGGTACTGCAGGTCGGCTTGCCGCTGGTGCTCCTCACCGCGCTGCTGTCGCTGTGGCTGACGCCATGGGCCAGCCGCCTGTCTTCCGAGTACAAGGAACGCTTCCGCAACCGCGAAGACATTTCACGCATCTCGCCCGGCAAGTTCCAGGAATCTGCAGCGGGTGACCGTATCTTCTTTGTCGAGGGCCTGAGCACGAACGCCAGCCAGGTGCAAAACGTTTTCGTCAGCCAGCATGAAGGCGGACGGCACAGTGTGGTCGTGGCGCAGGAGGGAGCGGTGACGCTCGACCAGCGCGGCGACAAGCTGCTCGAGCTGGGCCGTGGCCGCCGCTATGACGGCGAGCCCGGCGGCAGTGATTTCCGCACGATGGATTTCCAGCGCTATGTGGTGGTCGTGTCGAGGAACGAGAAGGAGCTCATCGACAACAAGTCCGCGCGCGTGCTGCCGACGCTGCAGCTGGTGCGCGAGCCGACGCCGATGAACAAGGGCGAGCTGCTGTGGCGCATTGCGGTGCCGTTGATGTGCCTGATGCAGATGCTGCTGGCAATACCGCTGGGCTTCGTCAACCCGCGCCGTGGCCGCACGCTGAACCTGATGATTGCGCTGGTGCTCGCCGTTTCGTACAGCAATGCGGTTGGCATCATGCAGGCCGTGGTCGCTCAGGGCAAGCTTGGCTTCATGGCTGCCTGGTGGCCCTTGCATGCGGCGGCACTGGCCGCGATCGCGCTGCTGTTCGTCTGGCGTAACAACACCAACAGTGCCTGGCATCCGGCCCGGTTGCTGGCCTTGCTGCGGCGCGCGCTGCTGGTGCGCAAGACGGAGGCGGCATGAGGGTCCTGCGCCGTTATTTCGCCAGCGAGATCTATCGCTCCGTGCTGTTCGTGCTGGTGGCCTTCCTTGCGCTGTTCTCGTTCTTTGACATCATGGGCGAGATGCGCGCGATACAAGGTCCGTACCGCGTCGAGCATGCGTTCCTGTACGTGACGCTGGGCCTGCCAGCCTATGCGTACGAACTGATGCCGATTGCGGCGCTGATCGGCACCATCTATGTGATGGCCCAGTTTGCCGCACGTTCGGAGTTCACCGTGATGCGCGCATCGTCACTGTCGATGACAGGCGCCATCCGGCTGCTGTTGCGGATTGCCGTGGTGCTGTCCTTGCTGACTTTCGTGCTGGGCGAATTCATCGCGCCGAGGTGCAGCGAATTCCGTGAATCCTTCAAGCGCCGCATCCAGGGTGCGGCGATCTCGGCGGAGTTTCGCACCGGCCTGTGGGCCAAGGATGTGCTGCGCGATCCTTCGACCCGCGAGGCCATCGGTTCGCGTTTCCTGAATGCGCGCAAGGTCGAGCCGGATGGCGTGCTGCGCGGTGTGCAGGTGTACGAGTTCGATCGCGGCATGCAAATGCTGGGCATGGTGGCCGCTGAAGAGGCACGCTATGCAGGCGGTGGCCTGTGGCAATTGCGACAGGTCGATGAGCTGCGCCTGAAGCCGGTAGCGTCACCGGCCGAGCGCAATCAGCCGCCCGTGACTGTGCGCCGCAAGCTCGACAGCAGCGTGATGAGCTCCGAGATCACACCCGACATCATGGCGGTGCTGGTGGCAGAACCGAACAAGATGTCGGCGGTCGACCTGGCGCTGTTCACCCGACATCTGGAAGAGAACAAGCAGCGCACCGATCAGTACGACATCGCGCTGTGGACCAAGCTGCTGTACCCGCTGGCGGTGTTCGTGATGATGGCAGTCGCGCTGCCGCTTGCCTACCTGCAGGTACGCAGCGGCGGCCTGTCGCTGAAGATTTTCATCGGCATCATGATCGGCGTGTCCTTCCAGCTGATCAACAGCCTGTTCTCGCACATCGGCCTGCTCAACACCTGGCCGCCGATCGCAACAGCCGCGATGCCCAGTGCCTTGTTCCTGCTGGGCGCGATTATGGCCTTGTGGTGGGTGGAGCGGCACTGAGCCAGACCGTCATCGAGCCGGCGGCATGATTCTCGCGTTTGCCTGATAATGAATGGCGGAGCCCGCTCGGGCGCTTGCCAATTCAGGATCCTCCCAGTTTTCGATTGCAGACCCATGAGTACCCACAATAAAAAAGCCCTCGTCCTCTTTGCGCACGGCGCACGCGATCCGCGCTGGGCACAGCCATTCCAGAAGCTGCAGCAGCGCGCACAGGCGCAGCTGCCGGATGCGGAAGTCGTGCTGGCCTTCCTTGAACTGATGGAGCCACGCTTGCCAGCCGTCGTCACCGAGCTGGTCGGCAAAGGTGTCGAGCAGGTGAGCGTGGTGCCGGTCTTCCTCGGGCAAGGCGGCCACGTGCTGCGCGACCTGCCGCCGATGATTGACGAGCTGCGCGCTGCCCATCCTTCGCTGCAGATCACCGTCAGTGATGCGGTGGGCGAGAGTGCGGCGGTCCTCGATGCGATCGCAGGCTACTGTGTGAGCAGCCTGGCTTAGCGGTCTCTTCAGGCAGCCATGGCCTCTCGCAACGGCTCAGCTATCCTCATCCATCACCTCGTCATCCTCTGCAAGCTCGCCAAGCGGTAGTTTCTTGCGCTTGCCCGGTTGTCCCCAGGTGCGTTGCGCGAGCACGCCTTCACGCTGGTCACGTCGCCACTGTGCGATCAGGCGCACGTCAACGTCGTAGTGGCGAGCGGCGCGCCGCACACTGTGGTTCTCTGCATAGTCGAGGATCTCCAGCTTTTGTGGCAGCGTCCAGACGCGTCGTGGTCGGTAGTCGCGCTTGCCATTGAGCGGTTTCTTTTTCAGGGAGATGATGCGGCGCATTGAGGGCTCTTTGAAATGAAAGAACCCTGAAGATGCAATGATGCGTGTCGGTACACGCTCAGGATGTTGCGGGGAACAGGCTTTCTTGGGCCGTCAGCAGGCGAGGGTTGGCAGATTGTCGTTGGGATGCGACTCGATTGTGTCGATCATCACCCGCACTAGACCTGAGCAATTCGGGATGCCCTCGACCATCTGGGGCAGTGGCATGCGCATTCCGCGCTGGTCGATTCGCTGACGGCGCTAGAGCTTTCGGGAGAGGACATCCTGGATGGCCGGATTTTCCATTGCCATTTCGGCGTACATCCGACAGACGCGGGCGGTCTCGGCTTCCCATTCGTTGGCACACTTGCGCTCTGGTCGCACGCCAAAATGCCTCGGCCAAAGGTACCGAACACCGATCTTCGTACCACGCACATACAACACTCCTGCCACTCTCTGCCTGCATTCAACGAAACGGCAAGTGTCTGCCTGCGTCAGTCCACACGTCCTCCACGCTTCAGGCGATGCTCCGTCACGCCGCCGTATCGTTCGGCGCTGGGCGCGGAGCAAGACATGGCAGATGATTACGACAGTCCCTGGAAAGCAGCGATCGAATGTTACTTTGCCGACTTCCTGCTTTTCTATTTCCCGGCCGCGCACGCGCGGATCGACTGGTCGCAGCCGATTGCCTTCCTTGAGCAAGAATTGCGTGAGGTAGTCCGCGATGCCGAACTCGGCAAGCGCTTCGTTGACAAGCTGGTACGGGTCACCGAGCAGGGCGGGCAGCAAGAGTGGCTGTATATCCATCTGGAAGTGCAGGGCAGCCCGCAAGCGAGCTTTGCCGAGCGCATGTTCGTCTACAACTATCGGCTCTACGACCGCTACCGCACACCGATCGCCAGCCTCGCTGTATTGGCCGACGATCAGCTGCACTGGCGGCCGACCGCCTTCGGCTATGACGTGCTCGGCTGCCAAATGGGCATACGCTTCCCGGTAGCCAAGCTGTTGGACTGGTCAGGCAGCGAAGTGATACTGGCGGACAGTCCCAATCCTTTCGCGATCGTCACCCGTGCCCACCTGGCAACCCGTGCGACGGCCGAGGATCCGCACGCCCGGTGCATCGCCAAATGGCAGATCGTGCGTGACCTGTACCGGCACGATTGGGACAAGCAGAAAGTGATCGAATTGTTCGGGGTAGTTGACTGGATGATGCGGCTGCCCAAAGAACAGGAGCAGGTCTTTCGGAAAACTCTGGAAGCGTCTGAGGAGGAAATGAAGATGCGTTATGTGACTTCGATTGAACGTCTCGCCCGGGAAGAGGGTGTCGAGCATGGGATGGCTCAGGGAATGCGGCAAGGCATGGAGCAGGGAATGGAGCGAGGCATGCAGCAAGGACTGCAGCAAGGACAGGTACGTTTGCTGGCGCATCTGTTGACGCAGCGTTTCGGGGAGTTGCCCGCTTGGGCGAAACAAAGGCTGGACGCTGCCTCGGATGCCGAACTGCAGGCCTGGGGCGCGGCGGTATTGTCGGCAGATGGGCTACAAGCCGTATTTGCAACGGGACAGCACTGACAAACTCGCCTGCGAGCGATACGCGCTGCAAGCCCTTGAGCGGTGTGTACTCAGGATCGGCTGCGCAGCGCTTCGCCGATCATCACCAGCACCGGTCCTTTACATTCCGGTATGCCTTCCACCATCTGCGCCAGCGACAGGCGCATCACGCGCTGGTCCGCGCGGCTGACGTTCTCGATCGCGATCACCGGAGTCTCGGTCGGTTTGCCGGCATCGAGCAGGCGCTTTGCCGTTGCGATGGCCTCCGCGCCGCCCATGTACTGCACCAGCGTGTCGCAGCCGGGCAGCGCCGCCTGGTCGGGCTCGCCGGGGGCGGTGGTGGACGTGAAGAACGCGACATTGCGCGCAACGCCCCGCTTGGTCAGCGGCTGATGGATGGCTGCGGCCGCGGCAAACGCGGTGGTGATGCCGGGAACGACGTCATACGGCACACCGGCTGCTTCCAGCGCGGTCAGTTCTTCGTCGGCGCGACCGAACAGCATCGGGTCACCGCCTTTCAGGCGAACGATGCGGTCGTAGCGGAATGCGCATTCGATGATCTGCTGATTGATCATCACCTGTGCGACCGAACGCTGGCCGCTGCGCTTGCCGACCGAGATCAGGTCGGCCTGCGGACAGAGTGCAAGGATGTCAGGCGTCACCAGCGCGTCATGCAGCACGACGTCGGCTTCGGACAGCAGTTTCGCGGCACGTACGGTGAGCAGGTCAGGCGCGCCGGGACCGGCGCCGACCAGCCAGACCTTGCCCGGCTGTAGGCGGGCAGGTCGGGCAAGGTGGTCAGACATTGCGACGCTTACAGGCGAATCATGCCCGCGGCCACGGTCTGGTGCGAGATCTCGTCGATCAGGATGAAGCTGCCGGTCGCGCGGATCGCGTCATACGCGTCGGCGGCCAGCGGCTGCTGCACGGTGAGGCTGATGGTAGCGATGCCGTTCAGCTTGAGCTCGCCGCCTTCGTGGCGTTCCTGCGTATTGATGTCCAGCAGCGAGTCGATGGACTTCACCTTCGCTGCCACCTGACGCGTAGTGTGCTTCAACCAGTACTTGCGGCGCAGGTCGAGCGGCTCTTCGGACAGCCAGCAGACATCGGCCTTCACATCCTTCAGCACGGTGGCCGGGGCATCGGCAGCCACCAGCATGTCGCCGCGCGAGATGTCGACGTACTCCTCGAGTAGAATCGTGACCGACTTGCCAGCTGACGCAGATTCCAGCGAACCGTCGAGCGTGACGATGTCCTTCACGGTGGCCGACTGGCCCGCCGGCAGTACCGTGACTTTGTCGCCTTTCTTCACGGTGCCGGCTTCGATGCGACCCATGTAGCCACGGAAGTCATTCGCTTCGTGGCCATTGTGGCGCGCGACCAGTTGCACCGGGAAGCGCAGCGCTGCTGCATGCTCGTCGTCATAGACGGACAGCGACTCCAGCAGCTCGATCAGCGTCGGACCTTCGTACCAGTCCATCTTGTCGCTGCGGACGACGACATTGTCGCCAGCCAGTGCCGACATCGGGATGGTGTGAATGTCCTTCAAGCCGAGCGCCGCGGCGAATTCGCGGTACGCGCTAACGATGCAGTCGTACACGCGACGATCGTAATTGACGAGGTCCATCTTGTTGACCGCGACCACGATGTGCTCGATCTGCAGCAGCTGCGCAATCGTCGAGTGACGCTTGGTCTGGATCAGCAATTCAGCCTTGCCGTTCTCGTCGATCTTTACCTTCGACACATCGACCAGGATGATCACCGCATCAGCGGTCGATGCACCGGTCACCATGTTGCGGGTGTACTGCTCGTGGCCCGGCGCATCGGCGATGATGAACTTGCGCTTCGGGGTCGCAAAATAACGGTACGCGACGTCGATCGTGATGCCTTGTTCGCGCTCGGCCTCGAGGCCATCGGTCAGCAGAGACAGGTCGATCATGTCGCCGACAGTGCGCTTGTGACGCGCGCGCGAGATCGCGTCCAGCTGATCGGCGAAGATGCCCTTGCTGTCGAACAGCAGGCGGCCGATCAGGGTGCTCTTGCCATCATCCACCGAGCCGGCGGTGATGAAGCGCAGCAGGCCGCGGCCTTGTTGATCGGCAGCGGCGAGGTTCTTGTCTACGACGGCGTTCATTTAGAAATATCCTTCTTTCTTGCGCTTTTCCATCGACGCTTCGGACGTCTGGTCGTCCATGCGGGTCGCGCCGCGTTCGGTGATCTGGGTCACGGCGGTCTCGGCGATGATGGCCTCGACCGTCGCTGCATCCGACGATACCGGGCAGGTGCAGGAGATGTCGCCAACGGTGCGGAAGCGCACGGTCTGGGTCTCGACGGTCTCGCCTTCCTTCGGCGGGGTCAGGTGAGTCACCGGCACCAGCAGGCCGTTGCGCGGGATGACTTCGCGCTGGTGCGCGAAATAGATGTTCGGCAGCGCCAGCTTTTCGCGGGCGATGTACTGCCAGACGTCGAGCTCGGTCCAGTTCGAGATCGGGAACACGCGCATGTTCTCGCCCGGGTGCACGCGGGTGTTATACAAGTCCCACAGCTCGGGACGCTGCGCCTTCGGGTTCCACTGGCCGAAATCGTCGCGGAACGAGAAGATGCGCTCTTTCGCGCGCGCTTTCTCTTCATCGCGGCGCGCGCCGCCAATGCAGGCGTCGAACTTGTGCTCGGCAATGGTCTCGAGCAGCGTGACGGCCTGCGCCGCATTGCGCGAATCGGTATCTGGATTACGCAGACGCACGGTGCCGCGCTTGATCGAATCCTCGACCGAACCCACGATCAGGCGCTCGCCCAGTTCAGCCACGCGGCGGTCGCGGAACTCGATCACTTCCGGGAAGTTGTGGCCGGTGTCGATATGCACCAGCGGGAACGGGAATTTGCCGGGACGGAAAGCCTTCTCGGCAATGCGCAGCAGGACCACGGAGTCCTTGCCACCCGAGAACAGCAGCGCCGGGTTGCCGCACTCGGCAGCGACCTCGCGCATGATGTGGATGGACTCGGATTCCAGCCAGTCGAGATGGCGATTGCTCGCGGCGTCGATGAAATGGGTATTGTCTACAGCGGTGTTCATAGTATTTTCCAGCGGATGTTTTCCAGCAGGTCTGCGCAGTGCAGGATGAGACCGGGATGATCAGGCGGACTTGATGCGAACCAGCTTCCCGTCAACGACGTGCAGGCCGCACTCCTTCGAGTCGGGTTGCTCCCACCACCAGCGGCCGGCGCGGACATCTTCGCCCGGCTGGATGGCACGCGTGCAGGGCTCGCAACCGATCGACGGATAGCCCTTGTCATGCAAGGGATTATACGGAACCTGATTGCTTTTCAGGTAATGCCAGACCTCGGCCTCGGTCCAGTCGGCCAGCGGGTTGAACTTCTGCATGCCGTGCGCGGCATCGTCTTCCTGCACCGCCAGTTCTGAGCGGGTCGTCGACTGCGCGCGGCGCTGTCCGGTGATCCAAGCCTTGTTGCCGGCGAGCGCGCGGTTTAGCGGCTCGACCTTGCGGATGCGGCAGCATTCCTTGCGCATCTCGACACTGTCATAGAAAGCGTTCAGGCCGTTGGCGGACACGTAGGCATCGACTGCAGCCGGCTCCGGCTTGTACAGCGCAACGTCGTAGCCATAAGTCTCGCGGATGCGATCGACCATGCCCAACGTCTCCGCATGCAGGCGGCCAGTCTCGAGTGTGAAGATTTTGATCGGCAGCTTCGCGCGCAGGATCAGGTCGGCCAGCACCATGTCCTCGGCCGCGAGGCTCGATGCAAATACGGCCGGCGAGTACTCCGCAGCGATACGCGCGAGCGTCGCCTTCGCATCGGCCAGCACACGCTCGAAGTGCGTGCTGTCGATGTCTGCAGCGGTGAGGTCGGTCGCGCTCATCATGCTTCCTGTGCGGCAGGACGCGCAAAGCGGCGGAACAGCGGCGTCTTCTGGTCCCACGAGGTCTGGTAAGCGTCTGAAAAATCGGACAGGCCCTTCAGAGCTTCCTCGATCGAACGGTCTTCACGGGTCGCGAATGCATTGAAGCCGACGCGCGACATGTAGAACAGCTGGTCGCGCAGCACATCGCCGACCGCGCGCACTTCGCCGGTGTAGCCCAGACGCGCACGCAGGTTGTACGCGATCGAATAGCCACGGCCATCCGCAAAGGTCGGGAAATCGACCGCGACCAGCGGCAGCGATGCGGCGTCTTCCTTCAGTTGCTCGGGACGCTCATCGCTGGCCAGCCAGACGCCGATCTCGCCGGCGCCGGCGCGCGCAGCCAGCGTGGTCTTCTGCGCGAGCCATACCGCCAGCGGCACGATCTGCTTGCCGGCCGGGACAGCCACGGCGTCCGCCGTATCGCCTTCGGCCAGCTTGAAGAGATTCCAGTCGTCGTCGACGATGGCCTTGTCCTTGATGATCTTACGCATAGGCGTCTTCTCCTGCCTGGTACGGATGGCCCTCGATCGGGGTCGCATACACATGAGTCTTGAATGGTTCGACGCCAATGCGGTCGAAGGTATCGATGAAGCGCTCGTCTTCATGGCGCTCGCGCACATAGACGTCGAGCAGGCGGCCGATCACTTCCGGCATCTGGCCGGCCGAGAACGACGGGCCGATGATCTTGCCGACCTGGCTGTCATTGCCCTGACGACCACCGATCGACACCTGATACCACTCGGAGCCATCCTTGTCGACGCCGAGCACACCGATGTTGCCGATGTGATGGTGGCCGCAGGCGTTGATGCAACCCGAAATGTTGAGGTCGATGTCGCCGATGTCATGCTGGAAGTCGAGGTTGTCAAAGCGCTCCGCAATCGCCTCGGCGATCGGGATCGACTTCGCATTCGCGAGCGAGCAGAAGTCGCCGCCCGGGCAGCAGATCATGTCGGTCAACAGGCCCAGGTTCGGGGTCGCGAGGCCATGCGCCTTCGCTTCCTGGAACAGCGCCAGCAGCTCGGACTGCTTCACATCCGGCAGCACCAGGTTCTGCTCATGCGTGACGCGCAGCTCGCCGAAGCTGTAGCGGTCGGCCAGATCAGCGACGAAGTCCATCTGCTCGGCGGTCGCATCACCCGGCGGCGTGCCGGTTTTCTTCAGTGACAGCGTGACGATGGCATAGCCCGGCACCTTGTGCGGCTTCACATTGCGGCCCAGCCAGTTCGAGAACGCCTTGTTCTCGCCACGCTGTTGCTGCAGCAGTGCGTCGCTGTCGCTGAGTTTTTCATACGGCGGTTGCGCGAAATAGCTGGCTACACGTGCCACTTCCTCGGCGGTCAGCGTACTCGGGCTGTCCTTCAGGTCGGCCCATTCGGCCTCGACCTGGCGCGCAAATTCCTCGACCCCCAGTGCCTTGACCAGGATCTTGATGCGCGCCTTGTATTTGTTGTCGCGACGGCCGTACTGGTTGTACACGCGCATGATCGCTTCAACGTAGGTCAGCAGGTGAGGCCAGGGCAGGAATTCGCGGATCACGCTGCCAATGATCGGGGTGCGTCCGAGTCCGCCACCGACCAGTACCTGGAAGCCCAGCTCGCCGGCGTCGTTCTTGACGAGGTTCAGACCGATGTCATGCACCTTGACCGCAGCACGGTCTTCGGCCGCAGCATTGACGGCGATCTTGAACTTGCGCGGCAGCCATGCGAATTCCGGATGGAAGGTGCTCCACTGGCGCAGGATCTCGATGAACGCGCGCGGATCTTCCAGCTCATCGGCAGCAACGCCGGCGAACTGGTCGGTCGTGGTGTTGCGGATGCAATTGCCCGAAGTCTGGATCGCATGCATCTCGACCGATGCCAGGTCGGCCAGGATGGCCGGGGTCTGCTCGAGCTCGATCCAGTTGTACTGGATGTTCTGGCGCGTCGTGAAGTGGCCATAGCCGCGGTCATACTTGCGCGCGATGTGCGCAAACATGCGCATCTGCTTCGACGACAGCAGGCCGTACGGCACAGCCACGCGCAGCATGTACGCATGGCGCTGCATGTACAGGCCATTCTGCAGGCGCAGCGGGCGGAACTCGTCTTCGGTCAGCTCGCCGGACAGGCGGCGCTCCACCTGGCCCTTGAATTGCGCAACGCGTTCCTTGACGATCTGATGGTCGTATTGGTCGTAGCGATACATGGTTTTCCGGTCTTCCTCTGAGAATCTCTTTACAGCACGAGCTTGGCAGCGACCGCGGTCAGCGTGGTCGCGAGCAGCCCGCGCAGGAATTTTTCAGGCACGGCACGCGCGGCATACGATCCGAGCGTGATGCCGGGCAGGGAGCCGAGCAACAGCGTGCCCAGCAATTCCCAGTTGATCGAACCGAGCCACCAGTGGCCGAAGGCCGCGATGGCCGTCAGCGGCACCGCATACGCGATGTCGGTGCCGGCGATCTCGGCGGGCGACAGTTTAGGGTAAAGCAGCACCAGGATGGTGGCACCGACCGCGCCGGCGCCGATCGACGATACCGTCACCAGTACGCCGATGGCGGCACCGGCCACGACCGTCGCTATAACTTGCTTGCGGCCATGGAACTGGCGGCTCGGGTGAGCCTGCATCCATGCCTGCATGCGGCCTCGGAAAATGATCGCGATCACAGTCAGCATGACCGAGAACGCAATCGTGTAGCGAATGATCTGCGTGATGTTCTTGTCCAGCGCGCCGTAATACTTCAGCGCTAGCGTCGCCGCCAGCGCCGCCGGCAGCGCTCCCCAGCACAGGCGCTTGACGATTTCCCAGTGGACCGTGTTGCGAACCCGGTGCGTCAGGGTGCCAGCGCTCTTGGTGATTGATGCGAACGCGAGGTCGGTGCCGACCGCGACGGTCGGGTTGATGCCGAACAGCAGGGTCAGCAGCGGCGTCATCAGCGAACCGCCGCCGACACCCGTCAGCCCCACCAGCATGCCAACGGCGAAACCGGATGCTACATAAGTCAAAGTCATAAAACCTCGCGCGAAGAACGGCGGATGGTAATAAACTTCTTCCTTATTCCAAACAACAGAACTCTTATTTGCTTATATGCCTTTCAGATATAAAGAGGGAAAGGTAGCGGGCAGACAGGGCGGGCAGGGCGATTCATTTCATGACTGGCAATGAAATGGGTTGGAAATACCCGGATTGGCAAGCCTGATGCGCATTTATTTTGCAATAAATTCGCGTAACTTCATCCAAGTTTGGCGAAAAATGCAGGAAGAGAGCATGGTATGAACCTTCACCAGTTCCGTTTCGTACGCGAGGCCGTACGCCAGAACTTCAACCTGACCGAGGCAGCCAAGGCGCTGTTTACGTCCCAGCCGGGCGTGTCCAAGGCCATCATCGAGCTCGAGGAAGAGCTCGGCATCGACATTTTTACCCGCCACGGCAAGCGCATCCGCGGGCTGACCGAGCCAGGCAAGCAGGTGCTGAAGTCGGTCGAGACCATCCTGCAGGAGATCGAAGGCCTGAAGCGCATCGGCAAGGAATTCGCGTCACAGGACTCGGGCAGCTTCACCATCGCCACCACGCACACGCAGGCGCGCTATTCGCTGCCGACCGTGGTGCAGGCGTTCTCGCAGAAATTCCCCAAGGTGCGGCTGTCGCTGTTGCAGGGGAACCCGAAGCAGGTGGCCGAGATGGTGCTGAACGACCAGGCGGATCTGGCGATCGCGACTGAAGCCATCGCCGACATCGACGGCCTGGTGTCGCTACCGTGCTTCCAGTGGGAGCACATGGTCGTGGTGCCGCCGTCGCACCCGCTGGCGGCATCGAAGTCCATCACGCTCGAAGAACTCGCGACCTTCCCGTTGATTACCTACGACGCCGCCTTCGCCGGCCGCAACAAGATCGACCTCGCGTTCCAGCGCCGTGGGCTCAAGCCCGACGTGGTGCTGGAAGCGATCGATGCCGACGTGATCAAGACCTATGTCGAACTCGGCATGGGCGTGGGCATCATCGCCGGCTTGGCGTTCAATGCGAACCGCGACACTGGCCTGAAGGCGATTCCTGCCGGCGCGCTGTTCGGCATGAACCTGTCGCGCGTCGCATTGAAAGAGGGCGCCTACCTGCGCGGGTATGTGTATACCTTCATCGAGCTGATGGCGCCCAACCTGTCGCGCAAGCTGGTCGAGCAGGTGCTGGCTGGCGAGCGTGACAGTTACGAACTGTAAAAGTTCAGGCGCGTGTTGGCCGTCATTGTGCTGCTGCCTCAGTGCGGCACACCAGTCTTGTTGACCGTCTGTCATGCTGACACCTCAGGCCGTCGCAAAATAGATCTGCCCTGCCCTAAATCCGCTGTCACGCCTGCCGTAAACCCGAGCAGGCTCCCCCTCTCGTCGCTCTTGTAGGACAAACACCGACAGACACGACAGCGCAGCGCTCACGAAAAATACCGTGTCGCGCCGATTTTTTCGTTGCAGGGCTTTCAGCACAATCCTGTCCAACGGGTCATGACTTGTCCCGGATTCCCCCACAAGGAGAAGACCATGAACATGAACGATATGCTGGCAGACATCCGTGACGCGAACCTCAACTACCTGATGCTGGCGCAACAGCTGGTGCGTGCAGATCGTGCAACCGCGATCTTCCGCCTCGGTATCAGCGCCGAACTGGCCGACCTGATCGACCACCTGTCGCCGGCCCAGATCGTGAAGCTGGCATCCAGCAACATGATGCTGGCTCGCTTTCGCTTCGATGACAGCGCCGTGCTGGGCATGCTGACCAGCCATTCGAAAGAGCGCTCGCTGTCGCAGGCCCATGCCACCATCCTGATGGCAGCGCAGCCGGTCGAGGAGATCGCCTGATGGCCTGCGGACTCGCTGCACTGACGACAGCGTGCCGATAACAGCAGGTTCAACCATCAAAAGCAGCGGCCATCATTCCATTCACACCGGACGCAGGAGCGAGTCATGGGCAACAAGAGCGTGGTATCCGAGGGACACCAGATCAAGCTGGCGATCGACCTGATCGAACTGGGCGCACGCCTGCAACTGCTCGAGACCGAGACCACGCTGTCGCGTGAGCGCCTGCTGAAGCTGTACAAGGAGCTGCGCGGTGTATCACCGCCCAAAGGCATGCTGCCGTTCTCGACCGACTGGTTCGTCACCTGGCAGCCGAATATCCATGCATCGATTTTCGTGAATGTCTACCAGCACCTGCTGCGCCATGCGCAGGTGTCCGGCATCGAGGCGGTGATCAAGGCCTACCGTCTCTACCTCGAGCAAATGCCGCCGGAAGCTGGCCAGGAGCCGCTGCTGTCGCTGACCCGCGCATGGACCCTAGTTCGCTTCTTTGACAGCAAGATGCTGACCCTGGTCGAGTGCCGCGAATGTCATGGCCATTTCGTCAGCCATACTTTCGAGCTCAATAGCGGCTATCGCTGCGGCCTGTGCCATCCGCCTTCGCGCGCCGGCAAGAAAAAGAAAGTCGACCAGCACGACCATCATGACCACCACGACGAGGCGCAGTCGGCATAAGGCCGTCGCATCCCGCAAAGACTGCAGCACCACGGCGGCAGGGCAGAGGCGTACCAGCCGGCCCTGCCGCTTTGCTTTACAAGCCCCTTATTTACAAGCCCCTTAAGGTCCGAACGCTTCACGCCGTAACCGGTTCAGATTCAACCACTCAACCGGAATCGGGAGCAAATCGTGCTGGTCATCCTTGGTTATCTGATCGTCGTCGCATCGGTTTTCGGCGGCTTCGCGATGGCGGGCGGCCATCTCGCTGCATTGTTCCAGCCCATCGAACTGCTGATGATCGGCGGCGCGGCCGTCGGTGCCTTCTTCGTTGGCAACAATGGCAAGGCAATCAAGGCCACGATGAAGGCAATTCCGTCGCTGTTCAAGGGATCGACCTACACGCAAGCGCGCTATCTTGAACTGCTCGCGCTGCTGTCCGAGCTGCTCGGCAAGGTCCGCAAGGAAGGCATGATGGCCATCGAGCGCGACATCGAGAATCCGTACGAAAGCGCGCTGTTTGCGAATTACCCGAACATCCAGGCCGACCACCATGCGATCGATTTCATCTGCGATTACCTGCGGCTCATGGTGTCCGGGAATATCGATGTATTCCAGATCGAGAACCTGATGGATAACGAGATCGACACCCATCATCACGAGGCCGAAGTGCCCGCGCACTGCATCGCCAAGCTCGGCGACGCGATGCCGGCCTTCGGCATTGTCGCTGCGGTGATGGGTGTCGTGCATACGATGGAATCCATCGGTATCCCGCCCGAAGAGCTGGGCATCCTGATTGCGCGCGCGCTGGTTGGTACCTTCCTCGGCATCCTGCTCGCGTATGGCTTCATCGGTCCGCTGGCCTCGCTGCTGGAGCAGAAAGCCAATGAGGCGACCAAGATGCTCCAATGTATCAAGGCCACGCTGCTGGCCAGCTTCCATGGCTGCGCGCCGGCGCTATCGGTCGAATTCGGCCGCAAGGTGCTGTACTCGACCGAGCGTCCCGCGTTCGCCGAGCTCGAAGAGCACCTGAGGAACGCCAAGAATCGCTGACATGGCCGCCGCCGACAAGTCCACCATCGTCATCAAGCGCGTCAAGAAGGCGGGCGGCGGGCACCACGGCGGCGCCTGGAAAATTGCCTATGCGGACTTCGTGACCGCAATGATGGCCTTCTTCCTGTTGATGTGGCTGATCAGCTCGACCTCAAAAGTCAAGCTTGAAGGCATCGCCGAGTACTTCAAGACGCCGCTGAAGGTGGCGATGAAAGGTGGCCTATCGGTGTCCGAGCGCAGCAGCGTCATCACGGGCGGCGGCAAGGACGTGACCAAAAAAGAGGGCGAGGTGCGCAAGGTGCCTGACATCAAGGCTGCGCAGACCGAGCTCGAAAAACGCGAGAAGGCGCAGCTCGAGGCGCTGAAGGCGAGGATCGAGGCCGCGATCGATGCCAACCCGATGCTGAAGCAATTCAGGAAGCAGATCCTGCTCGACATCACCAGCGAAGGTTTGCGCATCCAGGTGGTCGACGAACAGAACCGGCCCATGTTCGCCACCGCCAGTTCACAACTGCAGCCCTATACACGCGACATCCTGCGCGAGATCGGCAAGATGCTCAATGATGTGCCGAACCGCATTGGCCTGTCGGGTCATACCGACAACGTGGTGTTCGCGAACGGCGAGCGCGGCTATGGCAATTGGGAATTGTCGGCCGACCGGGCCAATGCGTCGCGCCGTGAACTGGTGCAGGGCGGCATGCAGGACGCGAAGGTGCTGCGCGTGGTTGGCCTGTCATCAGCGGTGCCGATGAACAAGAACGATGCACGCGATCCGATCAACCGCCGCATCAGCATCGTCGTGATGAACAAGCGCGCCGAGCAAGCCATCACGGGCGAACAGGCCTCGCTCGATGTGCATGGCGGCGATGAGCTGGGTGCGGGCATGCAGAAGGCCACGACGGGCAACCCGGCCAGCCATGCGGGCGCCACTACGGGAGAAACGCGATGAAGCACGCATATTACGAGAACAGGGATCCGATCGCGCTGCAAGACGACTTGCTGCAGCTGGACCTGCTGCTGAAAGAGGCGATCACCAAGCTGTCGATCAGTTTCATCGGTGCGCACGAGGCACTGGCGCGTCAGCAGGCACTGCCCGATCACGACAGCCCTGCATGCATGGCGCTGGCGAAGATCGCCAGCGTCCATCTCGATGCAGCGCTGACGGCGCTGCAATTCGAGGACATTGCCAGCCAGCTGATCGCCAGCGCACGCCGGCACGTCGGCGGCGACAGCGCGCGCAAGGCCTGTGGTGTCAATCGCAGCGTGCCGCAGCAGCACATGGACAGCGGCAGTATCGAACTGTTCTGAACAACCTCAAAAGCACCACGGAGAGAAGCATGGGCATCAACATGAGCAATGGTATCGGCGGCAGCGTCGGCAGGCGCATCGGCAAGAAAATCCTCGCAGTGGATGACTCGGGTTCGCTGCGACAGATGCTGACCTTCTCGCTGCGCACCGGCGGCTATCAGGTCGTCGACGCCATCGACGGCGTGGACGGGCTGGCCAAGGCGCAGGCGACGCAATTCGATCTAATACTGACCGACCAGAACATGCCCAACATGGATGGCCTGAGCTTCATCCGCAGCCTGCGCGCGATGCCGGCGTACAGGCAAGTGCCGATCCTGATGCTGACCACCGAGTCCAGCCCGGAGATGAAGAGCCAGGGCCGCGAGGCCGGCGCCAATGGCTGGCTGGTCAAGCCTTTCGACCCGAACCGATTGCTGGAGGTGGTCGCGAAATGTATAGGGCCAGGGGTGCTGGCATGAGCATCGAGATCAGTCAATTTTTTCAGGTCTTCTTCGACGAGGCCGAGGAACTGCTGGCCGAGAAAGAGCGCCTGCTGCTGGGGCTGGACCCGGCGGCCTTCGACATGGCGGACATCGATGCCATCTTCCGTGTCGCACATTCGATCAAGGGCGGCGCCGCCACGTTCGGGCTGGCCGACATGACCGGTGTCACTCACGTGCTGGAGTCGCTGCTCGACCGGTTGCGGAAGGCAGAGATGGCCTTGACCGCCGAGCAGATCGATTGCTTCCTGCAGGCGAAGGATGTGCTGCAGATGCTGCTGCGCGGCCACCGCGACGGCGCCGAAGTTGATCAGCACGAGGTCGATGCGCTGCTGGCGCGCCTGCAGGCCTTGTCCCGGCAGGAAGCTGCACCCGGCGCGTCATCTCCCGGTGCGAGTGTTCCCGCAGCCGCATCGGCACAGGTGGCTTGCGTAGCGGCCGCCGTTCGAAGCGTGCGGATTGCCTTGCCCGCGATCGCCGCCCGCGACAGCGCAGCATTGGCCGATGAGCTGGCCTTGCTCGGGCGCGTAAGCATCGTCGATGATGCAGCCGGCCACAAGGTGTTCGTGCTGGAAACCGCCGAGTCTGTCGATGACATCAGCGCCCTGTGCGCATTCGTCGTTGATCCTGATCAGTTGCAGATCAGTGAAGTCGCGGCAGACGAGGCATCCGTTTCATCGTCGCCTGCGCCTGTGCCGTCGCCTGCACCGTCGCCTTCGAGCGGCGCTGAACAGCAGGCGTACGAGATTTTCCATTTGCCGCCAGCCCCCGCAGCGAAGGTGGCCAAGCCGGGAGACAAGGCTGCCGACAAGCCCGCCAACGGCGGTACCGAATCCTCGTCGATCCGCGTGTCCGTCGAGAAGGTTGATCAGCTGATCAACCTGGTCGGGGAACTGGTGATCACGCAAGCGATGATAGAGCAACGTACGCATGGGCTGGACCCGATGCTGCATGAAAAGCTGCTCAACGGCGTATCGCAACTGACCCGCAATACACGCCATCTGCAGGAGGCGGTGATGTCCATCCGCATGATGCCGATGGACTATGTGTTCTCGCGCTTCCCGCGCATGGTGCGCGACCTGGCGGCCAAGCTGGGCAAGAAGGTCGACTTCATCACGCAGGGCGCAGCCACTGAACTCGACAAGGGGCTGATCGAGCGCATCATCGACCCGCTGACCCATCTGGTCCGCAACAGCATCGATCACGGTATCGAGCTGCCGGCCGTACGTCAGTCCGCCGGCAAGGACGCAACGGGGCGCCTGACCTTGTCGGCCATGCACCGCGGCGGCCATGTGGTGATCGAAGTGTCGGACGATGGCGGCGGCCTCAAGCGCGAGCGCATTCTTGCGAAGGCACGGCAGCAAGGCCTGCCGGTATCCGACACCATGAGCGACGGCGAGGTCTGGCAACTGATCTTCGCGCCCGGCTTTTCGACCGCCGAGACCGTCACCGATGTATCGGGTCGCGGCGTCGGCATGGATGTCGTCAAGCGCAACATCACCGCGCTCGGCGGCCAGGTCGAGATTCGTTCCGTGGCCGGCGTCGGCAGCACGGTATCGATTGCGCTGCCGCTGACGCTGGCCATCCTCGACGGCATGTCCGTGCGCAGCGGTGACGAAATCTACATCCTGCCGCTGAACTATGTGCTGGAATCGCTGCAGCCACGGCCACAGGACATCAGCGACATCGCCGGCCAGGGGCAAGTGATTCGCGTGCGCGGCGAATACCTGCCGCTGGTGTCGCTGCGTCAGGTGTTCTCGACAACGGGCCAGCAAGATGCGGCGCAGGGGATTGCCGTCATCCTCGAAGCCGAGGGAAGCAAGGCTGCGTTGCTGATTGATGAGCTGGTCGGACAGCAGCAGGTGGTTGTCAAGAACCTCGAAGCGAATTACCGCCGTGTGGCGGGCATTTCAGGCGCCACCATCCTGGGCGACGGCAGCGTGGCACTGATTCTCGACGTCAGCTCACTGCTGCGTGCAAGCCGCGCACCTTCCTCGATGTGTTGAGCCTCGTCGCGAACGGATGCCGATCAAAGAGGAAAAGCCCGGCGATTCCGGCTCTTCTCAGCATACTCGTTGTGAACGTCTGTCGCTAATCTGCCGTAAAGGCTTTCAGGAACGCGACATTCGGTCGCAGCCTCTCCACCCACAGAATCCCAACATGTCCACAGAACTCCTCGACGCTTCTGACAGCGTGTCTGCCACCGATCCCGCCTCACGTGAATTCCTTGCGTTCAAGCTGGGTGCGGAGGAATACGGCATCGATATCCTGAAAGTGCAGGAAATCCGCGGCTATGAAGCCGTTACCCGCATTGCCAATTCGCCCGACTTTCTGAAGGGCGTGGTCAATCTGCGCGGCATCATCGTGCCGATCGTCGACATGCGCATCAAGTTCAGGCTCGGCGAGCCAAGCTATGACCAGTTCACTGTCGTCATCATCCTCAACATCGGCGGCCGCGTGGTCGGCATGGTGGTCGACAGCGTGTCCGACGTTACCACGCTGGCGCCATCGCAGATCCGTCCTGCGCCCGATATGGGCACGGCCTTCAATACGGATTACCTGATCGGCCTCGGCACGCTCGACGAGCGCATGCTGATCCTGGTGGACATTGACCGGCTGATGTCGTCCTCCGAAATGGGCCTGATTGACAGCCTGACGTCCTGAAGCAAGGAGGGTTGCCGAAGCCCGACCTCGATCCTCGCATTCTCGACACCTGATTCACCGCACCCGTACCCGGAGCATCCATGAACTTCTCCAACCTCAAAGTAGGCACCCGGCTGTTTGCCGGCTTTGCACTGCTGCTCGCTTTCCTGATCGCTTTACTGCTGCTGGGTCTCAACCGCATGGCCAGCATGCAGACCAATATTGACCAGATCGCGTCGGTCAATAATGCACAGGTCGAGCAAATTATGGTGATGCGCGCTAGCGTGTTCGATCGCATGATCGCAGTGCGTAACGTGGTGCTGCTGACACAGATGCACGAGATGCAGCCCGAAGTCGACCGAATCAAGGACGGCGAAAAGAAGTTCGCTGCTGCCGACGAAAAGCTGAGCCGTCTGTTCGAGCACCCGAGTACTACCGAAGCGGAGCGCACGCTGCTGAAGCACATCCACGAGCAACACCTGGCGATCGCCGCGCCGATGGCACGCGCGATCGACCTCGGTCTGCAAAACAAGAGCGCCGAGGCCACCAAAGTCCTGATCGAGGAGGTGCGGCCGATACAGCGCAAGCTGATGGGCGATCTCAGTGAACTGGCCGCGCTGGAATCCAAGCTGTCGCATCAGGCCAGCGATGATGCCCGCGCCGGCTATGAGAGCGCGCAGCGACTCATGATCATCCTCGGCGTCTTCGCCGTGTTGGCCGGCCTTGCTTCCGCATGGTTCATTACCCGCAGCCTGACGCAACAACTCGGCGGCGAACCGTCCACTGCAGTGGATATCGCATCGCGCATTGCAGCCGGCGACCTCGAGGTGCAGATCGATACCCGTGCGGGCGATAACAGCAGCTTGTTGTATGCGATGAAATCCATGCGCGAAAAGCTGGCCGACATCGTGCGCAATGTCCGCAGCGGCACGGACACCATCGCCACCGCGTCAGGCCAGATCGCCGCCGGCAACCTCGACCTGTCGTCACGTACCGAGCAGCAGGCCAGTTCGCTCGAAGAGACCGCATCCTCGATGGAAGAGCTGACCTCGACCGTGCGCCAGAATGCCGAGAACGCCGGTCAGGCCAATCAGCTGGCGATCAATGCCTCCGAGGTGGCGCAGCGTGGCGGCCATGTCGTTTCCGAAGTGGTGCAGACGATGGAGCAGATCAATGAATCGGCAAAGAAGATTGTCGACATCATCGGCGTCATCGACGGCATCGCATTCCAGACCAATATCCTCGCGCTGAATGCGGCCGTCGAGGCGGCACGTGCCGGCGAGCAGGGCCGAGGCTTCGCGGTGGTCGCGACCGAGGTACGCAGCCTTGCGCAGCGCTCGGCTGCGGCGGCGAAGGAGATCAAGTCACTGATCGGTGACTCGGTGGACAAGGTCGAGTCCGGCAGCAAGCTGGTCGCGCAGGCGGGCAGCACGATGGATGAAGTCGTCGCCAGCGTGCGCCGTGTGACCGACATCATTGCCGAGATATCGGCCGCCAGCCAGGAGCAGAGCGCCGGCATCGAGCAGGTGAATCAGGCGATCACGCAGATGGACCAGGTCACGCAGCAGAATGCGGCGCTGGTCGAAGAGGCCGCGGCCGCCGCCGACAGCCTGCAGGAACAGGCCGGCAACCTGTCGGATACGGTCAGCGTGTTCCGCGTATCGGGTATGGGTAACAGTGCCGGCAGCACCGCGCGTGCGCCGAAGAAGAAAGCCAGCTCCACCGTGATCGCGATGCCGCAGCGCAAGGCAACTGCTGCAGCGCCTGTCGTGCGTACCGTAGCCGCTGCACCGAAAAAGGTCGCCGCCGGTGGCGGTGCGGATGAATGGGAAGAGTTCTGATCGCAGACCTGGCAGCCGCTGTACCCATCAGTGGCTGCCCTCGCCGAATGGCCTGACCCCGCTACCTGCCTGACATTGATCCTCAAATGTCCACACCCAAGATCAAGGTGCTGATCGTTGATGATTCCGCGCTGATCCGCAGCGTGCTGCGCGAGATCATCAGTGACCAGCCCGACATGGAAGTCGTCGGTGTCGCGCCCGACCCGCTGGTCGCGCGCGAAATGATCCGGCAGACCAATCCCGATGTGCTGACCCTTGATGTCGAGATGCCGAAAATGGATGGCCTCGATTTCCTCGAGCGGCTGATGCGGCTGCGGCCGATGCCGGTCGTGATGGTGTCGTCACTGACCGAGCGCGGCTCGGAGACAACCTTGCGCGCGCTGGAGCTGGGCGCGGTCGATTTCGTTGCCAAGCCCAAGATCTCGATACAGAGCGGCATGCGTGATTATGCGGACCTGATTGCCGACAAGCTGCGTACTGCCTCGCGCGCGCGCGTCCGTGTCAGGCAGCGCCAGACTGAGGTGGGGGATGACAGCAATCCCGCGCGCACCATGCCGGTATTGCGCACGCCTTTCGGTTCGAGTGAGAAGCTGATCATCATCGGCGCTTCCACCGGTGGTACCGAGGCGATCCGTGAATTCCTGCAGCAGATGCCATCGGATTGTCCCGGCATCCTGATCGTGCAGCATATGCCGGAGGGCTTTACGCGCTCATTCGCGCAGCGACTCGACAGCCTTTGCCGTATCTCGGTCAGGGAGGCAGAGCATGGCGAACGTGTACTGCCTGGTCATGCGTATCTCGCACCCGGTCATTCGCACTTGCTGCTGGCACGCAGCGGCGCCAACTATGTGACCGCGCTGGATCAAGGCCCGCCAGTGAACCGTCACCGGCCCTCAGTCGATGTGCTATTCGAATCAGCTGCTGCCAATGCAGGTCGCAATGCAGTTGGCGTCATACTGACCGGCATGGGTAAGGATGGCGCAGCCGGCATGTTGAGGATGCGTGAGGCTGGCGCTTTCAATGTTGCTCAGGATGAGGCGAGCTGTGTGGTGTACGGCATGCCGCGCGAGGCCGTGGCCGTCGGCGCCGTGCATGAGGTGGCGCCACTGCAGCAGCTTCCCGGACTGGTGATGGAACAGCTGGCCCGTGATGGCGGCCGCGCTCTTCGTGTCTGAACCTTGGTTTCTCATTCCTTCGCAGATTCAAACTCCGGACCAGACTGCCGTAAACGAAGCAACGGCCAATCTCACTATTTATGGAGCGCCCCATGGCTGACCCCAAAACCAAATTCCTCGTCGTCGACGATTTCTCCACCATGCGCCGCATCGTGCGCAACCTGTTGAAGGAGCTCGGCTATTCGAACGTTGACGAGGCCGAGGATGGCGCGATGGCGCTGTCCAAGCTGAAGAACGAGAACTTCGATTTCGTGATCTCCGACTGGAACATGCCCAACATGGACGGGCTGGAGATGCTGAAGAACATCCGTGCCGATGCCGCGATCGGCAAATTGCCGGTGCTGATGGTGACGGCCGAGGCGAAGAAGGAAAACATCATCGCTGCCGCGCAGGCCGGCGCCAGCGGCTACGTGGTCAAGCCATTCACTGCAGCGACACTCGACGAGAAGCTGTCGAAGATCTTCGAAAAGCTCGAAAAAGCGGGAGCCTGAGCATGGAAGCCACGATCACAGACGACCGCCATGTCGGGCATGGCATCGAACAGGGACGCCATGATGAACTGCTGCTGCGCGTCGGCCAACTGACCCGCAGCCTGCACGAGAGCCTGCGCGAACTGGGGCTCGACAAGGTGTTGCAGCGCGTCGCCCGCGACGAGATACCGAATGCGCGCGACCGGCTGGTGTATGTCGCGAAGATGACCGAGCAGGCTGCGCAGCGCGTACTGAACGCGACCGATGCCGCATCGCCCTTGCAGGAACAGGTGGAGCAGGGCGCCAGCTCACTGATCGCCGAATGGCAGGCTTTGCTGGCCGAACGCGGGCTGCCGCCATCGCACGACCTGCAGTGCCGCACGCTGGGCTACCTTGAGCGCACGCGCGACGCCGCGTCGGATACGCGGCAGCACCTGCTCGACATCATGATGGCGCAGGACTTCCAGGACCTGACCGGACAAGTGATCAAGAAAGTGACCGAGCTGGGCCACAGCCTCGAATCACAGCTGGTCCAGTTGCTGATCGAGTTCTCGCCGCATGACGGCGTGCGCGATGGCGACAATGGCTTGCTGAATGGGCCGCAGGTCAATCCGGCCGGCAAGGCCGATGTGGTGGCTGACCAGGAACAGGTCGACGATCTGCTCGACAGCCTCGGTTTCTGAGGTTCTGGCTGCGGCCAACGGCGCGCTGCCGGCTTGCAGCCTGAATCCTGCCAAGTAGCCGCCAAATCCTCCCTTTGTTCCCGGCATGGCAACGCTGCCTGCCATCGAATAATGGCTTCATCCCCCACCCCGGGCAGATGGAGCCGCACATGGCCGCGCAAGACAGCGACCTCGAAAAGACCGAACCCGCCAGCCAGCGCCGGCTGGAGCAGGCGCGCGAAGAAGGCGACATTCCGCGTTCGCGCGAACTGGCCGCCTGCGCCTCGCTGCTGGCCGGCGGTCTGCTGCTGTGGATGATGGGCAGTCGCCTGCAGGCTGAGCTGTCCGGTGTGCTGCGCGAAGGCTTGTCCTTTCCGCGCGAGCTCGCATTCGAACCTTCGCTGTTGCTCGAGCATGGCGCGCATCTGACAGGCCGCGCGCTGTGGGCACTGCTGCCGTTCGCAGCCGTCCTGTTGGTCGTCGTGATCGCCGCGCCGCTGCTGGTCGGCGGCTGGCTGTTTTCCGTGAAGTCCTTCCTGCCGCGCTTCGATCGTCTCGACCCGGTGTCGGGCATCACGCGCATGTTCTCGACGCATGCGCTGGGCGAGCTTGGCAAGGCGGTCGCGAAGGCTGCGTTGCTGGGCGTGGTCGGCGCGCTGGTCGTGGTCAAGCAGACCGATGCGCTGGTCAGCATGACCGTGCTGCCGGCCGGCAGCGGCGACAGCCAGCTCGGCCATCTGATGTTCGTCGCATTCGTGGCGATGGCCGGGGTGCTGGCCGTGATCGCTGCCATCGACGTGCCCTGGCAGCGCTGGCAATACGCAAAGAAGCTGATGATGACGCGCGAGGAAGTGCGTCAGGAGCACAAGGAACAGGAAGGCAATCCCGAGATCAAGGGCCGCATCCGCGCGCAGCAGCGCGAGATGGCACGCCGCCGGATGATGGCCGAGGTGCCGAAGGCCGATGTCGTCATCACCAACCCGACGCATTACGCGGTCGCGCTGAAGTACAGCGAAGGCCGCGATGCGGCGCCGGTGGTGGTGGCCAAGGGCGCCGATGAACTGGCCGCGACGATCCGCGAGATCGCTTCAGCCAACAAGGTGCCCCTGCTCGAAGCCGCACCGCTGGCACGCGCGCTGTACCGGCATGTCGAGCCGGGCGACGCGATCCCCGAAAAACTCTATACCGCCGTGGCGCAGGTGCTGGCCTGGGTATTCCAGCTGCGCGCCGGGCATCAAACCGAGCAGCCGACCGTGCTCGAGGTGCCGGCCGATATGGACATCCCGCCGCATCTGCGTGGCATCGCAGGTACTGATCCTGCACAGCCCGGGGGCGCCGCATGAACGGCTTCGCGCTCCCCGCATGGATGAAGACCGGCGGCCTCCAGGCGCTGGCCGCGCCGGCGCTGATCATACTGATGCTGGCAATGATGGTGCTGCCCCTGCCGGCGTTTGCGCTCGACCTGCTGTTCTCGTTCAACATCGCGCTGTCCATCATCATCCTGATGACCAGCCTGTACACCGTGAAGCCGCTGGACTTCATGGCCTTCCCGGCGGTGCTGCTGATGTCGACCATGCTGCGGCTGTCATTGAACGTCGCATCGACTCGCGTGGTGCTGACCGAAGGCCATACCGGCGCCGGCGCTGCCGGGCAGGTGATCGAGGCCTTCGGCCACTTCCTCATCGGCGGCAATTACACCGTCGGCATCGTCGTGTTCGTGATCCTGACGATCATCAATTTCGCCGTCGTCACCAAGGGCGCGGGACGCATCGCCGAAGTCGGCGCGCGCTTTGCGCTGGACGCGATGCCGGGCAAGCAAATGGCGATCGATGCTGATCTCAATGCCGGCCTGATCGGTGAGGCGGATGCGCGCGCGCGCCGTACTGAGGTCGCGCGCGAGGCCGAGTTCTATGGCGCGATGGATGGCGCGAGCAAATACGTGCGCGGCGATGCGGTGGCCGGCATCGTTGTCACCGTCGTCAACGTGGTCGGCGGCCTCGTGGTCGGGATACTGCAGCATGACATGGCCTTTGCCGACGCGCTGAAGAATTACACGCTGCTTGCAATCGGCGACGGGCTGGTCGCGCAGGTGCCATCACTGGTGATCTCGATTGCGGCCGGTGTGGTCGTGTCGCGCGTCGCGAATGAGCAGGATGTCGGCGGCCAGCTGGTCGGGCAGTTGCTGGCCAAGCCACAGGTGCTCGGCATCACGGCCGCCATCATCGGTGGCTTCGGCATCGTACCCGGCATGCCGCACCTGCCTTTCCTGCTGCTGGCCGTGGTCCTCGCGCTCGGCGCGCGGCAGGCGCAGCGCCGTCTCGAACGACCGAAAGAAGCGGACGCACCCCCGTCTGCACCGGTGGCCACCACCGACAGCGAGGAAGCCGGCTGGCAGGATGTGATGCCGGTCGATGCGCTCGGTCTTGAAGTCGGCTTTCGCCTGATTCCGTTGGTCGATGCCGCGCAGGGCGGCGAACTGCTCAAGCGCATCAAGGGTGTGCGCCGCAAGTTCGCGCAGGATATCGGTTTCCTCGCGCCGCCGGTGCATATCCGCGACAACCTCGAACTGCGCCCCGGAGGCTACCGCATCACGCTCAAGGGCGTCGAGATCGGTGCCGGTGAGGCGCATGCAAGCCAGTTCCTGGCGATCGACCCCGGCATGGTCAGCGGCCCGCTGGAGGGCGCAAAGACGACCGACCCCGCGTTCGGGCTGACCGCGATCTGGATCGAAGAAGGCCAGCGCGCGCATGCACAGGCGCTGGGCTACACCGTGGTCGATGCATCGACCGTGATCGCGACCCACCTGAACCATCTGGTCAGCCAGCATGCCGCCGAGCTGCTGGGCCGCATCGAAGTGCAGCAGCTGGTCGAGCATGTCGAGAAAGAGACGCCCAAGCTGCTCGAAGACCTGGTGCCCAAGCAGATGTCGCTGTCCTCGCTGCAGAAGGTGCTGCAGAACCTGTTGTCCGAGGGCGTGCATATCCGCGACATGCGCACCATCGTCGAGACGCTGTGCGAGCACGCGTCACGCGTGAACGACCCGGCCGAGCTGACCGAGCTGGTGCGCGGCGCGCTCGGCCGCGCCATCGTGCAGCAGTTGTTCCCGGTTCCGGCCGAGCTGTCCGTGATCACGCTGGATGCGCAGCTCGAGCGTGTGCTGATGACGGCCTTGCAGGCCGGCGGATCCGCGATCGAGCCGGGCCTGGCCGACACCTTGTCGTCGCAGGCCGAGCAATCCGTGAAGCGGCAGGAGCAATCGGGCCTGACGCCCGTGCTGCTGGTGCCGGCACCACTGCGTCCCTTGCTGTCGCGTTTCCTGCGTCGCGCGCTGCCGCAACTGGCGGTGTTGTCGCACGCTGAAGTTCCCGAGTCCCGCATGGTCAGGGTCACCGGCCTGATTGGAGCCCAATGATGAATGTCCTCAAATTCTATGCAGCGACCCCGCGCGAAGCCTTGCGTGCCGCGCGTGATGCGCTTGGCGAGCATGCCGTCGTGCTGTCGTCGCGCAGCGCTTACGGCGGCGCAGAACTGGTCGTGATGGCCGGCGAAGATGCCGATGCGCTGGCGGCCGTGCCGCCCGCACGGGACATGCAACCCGTTCCGCGTTCACCCGCTGCCGCATCCGCATCCTTGTTCGCTGCACCGGCGCCGGCAGCTGTGCCGGTATCGCAGGGATTCACCACAGCATTCAAGGACGAGCTCAAGACTGAACTCAAGAGCGAATTGACGGCCATGCGGGGCATGCTCGAGACGCAGCTGGCGACGCTGGCCTGGAGCGGTCGCCAGCCCGAGGCACGCGCGCGCGTATTGCGCGCGTTGCTGGCCGCCGGTTTCTCGGCCGGCCTGTCGCGCTACCTGGCCGAGCACATGCCGGAGGCGGCAATGGACGGCGAGGCGCGTGGTGAGATCTGGATGCGCGAGATCCTGCAGCGCAACCTGTCGGTGTTCGACAGCGACGATCGCCTGCTCGAACAAGGCGGCGTATTCGCGCTGGTCGGTCCGACCGGCGTCGGCAAGACCACGACCACGGCCAAGCTCGCTGCGCGCTGTGTCGCGCGCCACGGCGCAGCGAGGATCGCGCTCGTGACGACGGATGGCTATCGTATCGGCGCATTCGAACAGTTGCGCATCTACGGCAAGCTGCTGGGCGTGATGGTGCATTCGGTGCGGGATGCGGCCGACCTCGAGATCGCGCTCGACGAATTGCGCCACAAGCACATCGTACTGATCGATACCGCAGGCGCCAGCCAGCGCGACAAGATGGTCGCCGAGCAGATCGCGATGCTGGCCGCCGGTGGCAGCCGTGTGCAGCGACTGCTGTGCCTGAACACCACATCGACCGTCGAGACCCTGGACGAAGTGGTGCATGCGTTTCGCGGCGATGGCCTGGCCGGTTGCGTGCTCACCAAGCTCGATGAGGCAAACGGCATTGGCGGCGCGCTCGATGTCGCGATCCGCCACAAGCTGCCGGTCAGCTTCGTCGCCGACGGCCAGCGCGTGCCGGAGGACCTGCACCTGGCCCAGACCGTCCAACTGGTCGAGCGCGCCTTCGCCGCGCCGCGCGAGCCGCGCATTTTCGGACTGACCAATGGCGAGTTGCCGCTGGTGGCTGCCAACAGCGCCGCCGCGATGCGTGATCCGCTGCTGCAGGAGGTGCGCGTTGGTCAGCATGCATGAAGCCTCCCCGCACGACCAGGCCGATGGCTTGCGGCGGCTGATGGCGTCGCCCTTGTCGGCACTGTGCACGGTGCTGTCGGCCGACGGACGTGAACGCAAGCCGGTCCTGGTGAACCGCCTTGCGTCCAGCATGGCGCGCCGCGGCCATCCGGTGATGGTGCTCGGCACCGCTGCGACCGCGGACATCGCCTGCGATGCACGTCCCAGCCTGCTGGATGTGGCGCAGGGCAGGGCGTCACTGAAAGAGGCGCGCGTCGCCGATGCCGAGGGCATTGCGCATTGCCGGCTCGGCACAGGCGCCTCTGCGGACGGTGCGCAGGCGCTGGCCGGACTGTTGCAGCAATTGCTGGCCGAGGGCGTGCGTCTGCTGGTGAGTGCCGAGCTCGATGGCAACGGCCATCTGCCGCTGGCGATGCTGGCCGACGGCGACATCGTGGTGCAGCTGTCCGGCAGCGCGGCCGCCATCCGCGACGCGTACGACATGCTGCGCGCGCTGAAGGCCTTGTGCGGCCGCGGCACCGTGTCCTTGCTGGTGACCGACGCCGATCCGGCGCGCGCACGCCATGTGCACGCGAATCTCTTTCATGCCGCCAGCCGTTACCTCGCACTGCCGGTGCGTTCGATCACGGCACCGCAACCGCGCCGTGGCATGAGCTCTGCGACCAATGTGACCAATGCGACCAATGCGAACACCGTGTCCCCCTCAGGAAACCGCCATGTATAACGCCCATGGAAAGTCCGACGCCCGGCCCCTGCTCGACAATTACACGCCGCTGGTCAAGCGCCTCGCGCACCAGCTGAAGGCAAGGCTGCCCGACAATGTCGAGGTC
>JACCDH010102533.1_pt1 | contig 32672 bp, 31 predicted proteins | sample 7442481 | NCBI WGS metagenome assembly JACCDH01 (sample SAMN15323433, study PRJNA562643) | freshwater metagenome | isolation source: river surface water | place: USA:Blue River Watershed | collected 2017-08-15
CAACAACACCCAACAATACACATTGAGATAGGTTCGCACACCGATAGTCGTCAGAGCAAGGGATACAACCAAGCCTTGTCACAACGCCGAGCACAATCGACACTGAATTACTTAGTTCAACGCGGGATCAACAAGAACCGCTTAACGGCTAAGGGCTATGGTGAGACACAGTTAACAAACCACTGTTCAGATGGAGTATCCTGCAGCGAGGCAGAACATCAACTCAATCGTAGAAGTACGTTTGTGATTGTGAAGGAATAATAAGGGCTGTTGTAAAAAATGAGGCAGACAAATTTTATAAGTTAGAATATTTTAAATCTAGAACTATATTAAAGCATGAAACGATTTCGAAAAATTTCACGTAAGAGTATAGAGGCTAAAACAGATAAAGCAGATTTAGAAGAATTTTATAAAATGCTATTGAGATTCGAAAAACATCATCCAAAATTTAGTGCGTTAAATGTTTTTAACAAATTGTACCCTAAGGCAGATATTAAATTTTAATAAATAGGTTTCAACATTAATAATTAGTTTATGAATTTAATAAAGAACATAGTATCATCTACTTTTACAAGACCGAAAAGTCTTTCAGATGTCTTGGAGACAACCCTAAAGGAGGAATGTTATTTTGAGGATTTAAAATTAAAACTCAAAAATACTACTATAAAAATAACAGAAAGGAGAACAGATTGTTTTTTTGTAAAATTTATAGAAAAAAAATCAGAATATCTTTTATGTTTTGCCCAAGATGGTAAATTTTTGTACATGGAATATGAATATTGGAAAGATATGAATGTTAAGTTTAATACAAAAAATTTGATAAAGTAATGTATTGAATCAAAACTACCTTCAATAGGGTAATTGATGTTGATTTGTTGCCCTGATAAATAAAGCAGATTGTTTTTTTAACAATCTGCTTTTCTTTTTTAGATTTCTGAAAGAATTTGAGTTAAATACCATAAATTTACTTTTTATTGTGTAAATTATCAAATTGTGTTTTTGAGTAATTTGCAGTTTATAAATTTTCCAAAGCGATGTGTACGAACAGAAATTTTATTTTTAGCACTATTTTTTTATTGATAGCAATCGTTTTGTTTGGTCAAAACAATGAAAAAATGGCTCCCGCTTTTCGGTTTTTAAAAGAGCGACAACTCAGTAAAAATTCAGATTCTACTGTACCATCATTATTTTCCAAACCGGAATCCAAAAGAAAAAATCGAATTACAGGAGTAAGTGAATCAGGTTATAATTGTATTATTTACACCAAATCGCCCGAAGTTCTCAAAGCTAACGGAATTGTAATTCAAAGTACTCACGCTTCTTTTGTTACTGCTTGGCTCAGTTTGGACCAAATTTCAAAACTATCGGCTTTGGCTGAAGTGGACTTTGTGGATACTCCAAAAATTGTAAAGAAGACCAATGATATTTCTGTAGCTTCTACAGGCGCTACACTTTTGCATGAAGGGAGATTAGACAACACCGTTTATAAAGGAGATGGGGTAATTGTGGCTATTATTGATACCGGAATTGATTGGGATCACCCTGATTTTAGAAATGCTTTAGACCAAACCAAAAGTAGAATTTTGCGAATTTGGGATCAAACTTTGACACCAACAACAGGCGAAGCAGCTCCTGCGGGATTCAGTTTTGGGGTAGAATACAACCAAAACCAAATCAATGATGAAATTGACGGAACACCAGCAGGGTTTGTTCGTGAAAAAGACATCGACGGTCACGGCACTCACGTAGCGGGAACAGCAGTAGGAAATGGTGCCGCTTTGAGTGCAAAGTATTCGGGTCTCGCTCCCAATGCCGATATTGTAATAATCAAGGCAGGAGATGGCTCCTTTGACACTTCAAATTTAATTTCGGCCTTGGATTATTTGAAAAATTTAGCAACGAGTATGGGTAAACCTATTGTGGTTAATTTAAGCCTAGGTTCACAAAATGGAGCACACGATGGGACAGACCCTCTCGAACTTGCTATAGATAATTTTACAGATACTGCCGCAGGACGTATTGTAGTTGTTGCTTCTGGTAATGAAAACGGGGATAATCTTCACAAACGAATACCATTAGCAGGAAACGCTACTACCTCAATTAATATGCAAGTGCCAACAGCATCGGCTAGTACTTCAACGGATGTTTTTCAGTTTACGTTGTATGCTAATGACACTAGTACTTTAAGTGCTTCGGTAACCGCTCCCGATGGAACTCAAGCTACTTCGCTTTCTAACAATGGCACTGCTGTTTTTGGCGGTAAAGCCAAGGTCTATTTGTCAAATTATATTGACCCTGAAAGTGGCGATCGAAAAGTACAGGTATATGTAACCAGAACAACTACAGCAACTGATGTTTCAGGCGCTTGGGCTATTTCCTTAACCAATACTACCGCAAATTCATTAACTATTGATGGATGGTTAGATACCAAAGGGGATGATTTCTTAAATACGACACTAACAGGAGGAGATAGTAATTATTTGGTGGGAACACCAGGATCAGCAACAAAGGCAATTACCGTGGGAGCCTATATGGCAAAGTTAGATTGGTACGGAGGGACATCTACTGGATATGCGGGATATAATTATACTAGTGGTAATCAAGAAGCTATTTGTGCTTTTAGTTCTATTGGTCCGCGTAGAGACAATGTACTAAAACCGGATATAACTGCCAATGGTCAGGCAGTAGTTTCGTGTTTGTCTTCTGATTCGGGATTGGCAAATTCAGATCCCTATATGGTAGTCAACGGTTTGTATCGCGTTGAACAAGGGACGAGTATGGCAACACCGGCGGTTGCAGGTTGTGTAGCCTTACTATTGCAGAAGAAATCCAATGCCACTTTTGCCCAAATAAAAAATGCAATTGCGACTACTGCCACAAAAGATTCATTTACAGGAACTACTGATAATGCTATTTGGGGAAGCGGAAAAATAGATGTGTATAAAGCTGCTTCTAGTTTCTCGTATTGTCAACCTTTAGCAAGGACTACCTACAATTACGAACAAGCTTACGGAAGCACCACTAATTATTCATACAATTTATCTTCCAAAAGGGCTGCATTGCGTTTTACTGCTACCTCAGACGGAAATCTAGGGGGCGTTTATTTTAAAACCACAACAGGGAATACACTTACCAGCCTTACTGCTGAGATAAGAACAAATAATGCAGGAGTTCCAGGCACATTGATGGGTTCATTGCCAATTACCGCTTCTAAAGTTTCAAAAAACACTTGGAACTATTTTGATTTGAGTTCTTTAAATGTTGTGGTTGCCAATGCGACGGATTATTTTTTAGTTTTAGTTCCCGGCTCAACAGATACTTTTGGCTTAGGCCAAGAAACTACAAACAGCAGTAGATCCTATACTTCGACTAATGGAACCACTTGGACTTCTGTAGCTAATTTGAGAATTCGTCCCGTTGTGTATGCCAATACAGGAAGTTTAATTCCTTCGATGACACGTACTTCGGCAGCAGGAACCGAGACACAAACTAAATGTATTAATACGTCAATTACACCCATTACGTATAGCACTGTTGGTGCTACAGGAGCTACTTTCTCAGGATTGCCAGCAGGTGTAACAGGAACTTGGGCGGCGAATACAGTTACTATTAGTGGTTCGGCCACAGTAGCGGGAACATTTACTTATGTTGTTAATTTAATAGTGGGTTGTAACGCTGTTTCGAGCACAGGTACGTTAACCATAAATGATGTGCCAACAATCAGCAATGTTGCTGTTGTAACGCCTAATAGTGTATCTATTAGTGGGTCTAATTTTATAGTTGGAACGCAACAACCTACCGTAAGTATAGGAGGTGTTGCAGGCACTATTGTAAGCGCAACCAACACGACTATTGTAGTTAGTTTTCCTTCGGGAAACAGTAGCGGTAATGTTGTTGTGACCAATGCGTGTGGTGTAAATTCTGTTCCGTTTACTTTTTATTATTCCCCACCTGTAATTGCGTTTAATCCAACAGATTATTTGTTCACACAAGGAGTAACGATCACCGCTATCACTCCTCAATTATCTGGAAATCCTGCTACTTCATTTTCGATTAGTCCAGCCTTACCTTCGGGTTTGAATTGTGGTACAAGTACTGGAATTATTTCGGGTAAACCAACAGTGTCCAGTGCCCAAACGAGTTATACTATCAGCGCTATTAACTCAGGAGGTAGTACTTCGGCAGTAATTAAAATTACTATAGCTCCAGACACGGATGGCGATGGAATTAGAGACGATATTGATCTTTGTCCTAATTCGGCAGCAGGAGTAACAGTCGATTTTAATGGCTGTGAAATTTTTGTCTTACCGTCCAATAATTATGCAGTTATGGCCACGGCTACATCTTGTGTTGGTCAACAAAATGGAGTCATTAGTGTAAGCGCAACCAATACAAATTATAGTTATACCGTTACAATAAATGGCCAAACTGGTTTTGAATTGAATTCGGCAAATAGTTTTAAAAACCAAGTGCAAAATTTGGCGCCAGGCAATTATGAAGTTTGTATTAGCATTCAAGGGAAAACCAATTATCTTCAATGTTATACGTTAAAAATAACTGAGCCAACACCGCTATCAGCCACTAATAAAATGAGTACAAACGGTAAACAGGTAACGTATACTTTGAGTGATGCTTCAAGTTACATTGTTACCCTTAATGGAAGCACTCAAACGTACACGTCAAACGAAATTACGTTGGATTTAGCTTCGGGGAAAAACACCATTAGTATCGCTACTGATTTGAATTGTCAAGGAAAAATCACAGATAGTATTTTTGTGAGCGAAAAAATAATTGTATATCCAAATCCTACTCACGATTATGTACAACTCTACTTGGCAGGATCAGATAGTGAGGTTGCTATTGCTGTTAGCAATCTTTCAGGACAAACACTATTCACTGTTTCAAAATCAGTTCCTGAGGGAAGAATACTAGAATTAAATATGGGTTCGTATTCAGCAGGGCTGTATCTGGTTCATTTGAAAGGGAACACAATTGATGAAACTATTAAAGTAATAAAACAATAATAGGTTATGAAAAGAGCGATTACTTTAATCAATTTATTTTGTTTAGTGCTACTAACTTCGTGTGGTGGTAGTGATTCTTCTGCGCCAACACCAACACCAATAGTAAATATTCCTGGGAAATCAGTTTTAATAGCCCCTGTAAACAATACAACTTGCGAACCCGGCACTAATACGACTACAACCCAAAGTACGGTTGTTTTCAGTTGGAATAGCGCTTCGGATACAGAGACCTACGATTTAAAAATCATCAATTTGAATACTCAAGAAGTCACTACTCAAACGGGAATTACAACCACAACCAAAAACGTAACTCTTACTCGAGGCATGCCGTATTCTTGGGCGATTACTTCTAAAAACAAAGGAACAACCACCACTGTTAGTGATACTTGGAAATTTTATTTATCGGGTAATGGAGTGACTAATTATGCGCCATTCCCTGCGTCGGCAGTGAGTCCGTTGCCAGGAGTATTTGTTACTCCAGTCAATGGCAAAGTAACCTTAACTTGGGAAACCAGTGATGTAGAAGGGAGTCCGCTTACTTATATACTCTATTTTGATACTGTTGACGGCAGACAAACTCCGCTTGACGCCAATAAAAATCTGACTGCGAAGTCTAAAGAAGTTGCTGTGAATTCCAATACGGTGTACTATTGGAGAGTAGTCACTAGCGATGGAACGAACACGTCCACCAGTGTTGTATATACTTTTAAAACGAATTAACAAAACTACAAACCATGAAACAAAACCTATTTTCCGTTCTTTTAATTGCAATAAGTTGCGGGACTTATTCTCAAGAAAACACGAACATAAATACACTAACAGCAACCGAAAAACAAGAGGGTTGGCAATTGCTTTTTGATGGTCAAACCACTGTGGGTTGGCATTTGTATAACGAAGGAAATATCAAATCGGCATGGGCAGTTAAAAATGGCGAATTGGTTTGTGATCCTAATACAGAGAAAGTACAACGAGGCGACTTGGTTTCGGACAATCAATATGAAAATTTTGATTTTACCTTTGAATGGAAAATATCAGAGGCAGGAAATAGTGGCGTATTCATCAATGTACAAGAAGCACCTGAATTTCCAACCGCTTGGACTACAGGACCTGAATACCAATTACTAGACAATGCCAATATGCCAAAAGACTATTTACTGGATGGTAAACACGCTGCGGGTTGTGTGTACAGTTTGGCGCAGTTATTACATCCAGTTCAACCAAAACCTTCAGGGCAATGGAATAGTTCTCGAATTCTCCAACAAAATGGAGTCATTACCTTTTGGTTAAACGGAGTAGAAACAGGCCACGAAGATATGAAGACCGAACGTTGGAAACAATTAATTGCAGGAAGTAAACTAGGTAATTTCCCTTCTTTTGGAAAAGCAACTCGTGGGAAAATAGCTTTTCAAGATTGGGCAAAGGGCGTGGCTTTGCGCAATATCAAAATCAAAGAAATTAAGTAATTTTCGGTTATTTTCTATAATCCAAAGCAGGTTTTCTGTCGCCAAGAAGTGGAATGTATTTAAAATCTTTTCCTCTTTTTTCTTCCAGTTCTGCTTTTGCTTTTAAAATTTGGGCAGGGTTTAAAAACAAATCAATTGTAGTCAACGCGATCGTTTTGGCAGCGACCATCATACCTTTATTTCCAATTTCTGTTCCACCAGCAGCAACAGCTTGCCAACTATGAGCTGGAGTGCCGGGAACCCAAGTAGCACTTCCCATACCTGCTGTTGGAACAGTAAAACTCACATCTCCTACATCTGTTGATCCAAAACTAGGATCTAATGATTTGTAAGGCTGGATGCTACTTGCTTTCTCCAAACTACCATTTTCAATTCCTAACGATTTGACGATTTGGTTTCCAAATACTTTTTCGTCATCGGTATAAGTAACGCCTCCTACTTTGACTAAATTAGCATACATCATTTTTTGAAGTGTTATGTTAGGAAGTAATTCGTGTGTACCACCGATGAGTTCGTATTCCATTTTGGTTCCTGTTCCTAAGGCAGCACCTTCGGCGGCTTTGGTAATACGATCAAAAATTTCAAGCACTGTGTTTCGATTACTGTGACGTACATAGTAATACACTTCAGCAAAATCAGGAACAACATTGGGTGCTTTCCCGCCATTGGTAACCACATAATGAATTCGCGCATCAGAGGGAATGTGTTCGCGCATCATGTTTACCATCGTGTCCATTGCTTCAACACCATCTAAGGCAGAACGTCCTTTTTCAGGTGCCATTCCAGCATGGGAGGCAATTCCGTAAAATCTAAATTTAGCCGACTTGTTAGCTAACGCTGAACCGGGATTGGCATCATTAGCATCACCGGGATGCCAATGCAAAGCGGCATCTACATCATTAAATAATCCTTCGCGCACTAAATATACTTTGCCTGAACCTCCTTCTTCTGCAGGACAACCATAAAAGCGAATAGTTCCTTTTTTATGGTTGGTTTTCAACCAATTTTTGACTTCAATAGCCGCAGCCGTAGAAGCGGTTCCAAATAAATGATGACCACAAGCATGTCCTGCCGCTTTTCCTGATGATTTTTTCTCTGCCACCGCTTCTTGTGATAGACCTGGTAAAGCGTCGTATTCCCCTAAAATAGCGATTACGGGTTGTCCTTCTCCATATTCAGCGATAAATGCAGTAGGGATTCCGGCGACTCCTTTAGTAATTTTGAATTCTTCGTTATTTAAAGTTTGTTGTAATAAAGCAGCGCTTTTTTCTTCTTGGTACCCCATTTCGGCAAAGCCCCAAATTTGTTGGGCAATACTTCCGTAGAAGTCTTTTTTAGCATTTAAATTGGATATAATTTTGTCTGCTTTTTGCCCCAAAGCAATCGTAGAAATTAATAATAGAGAGGCAAGTATGGTTTTTCTGTTCATGATAAAAGCGGTGGATTTAAACGGGATTGCTTAATATAAGTTGAAGGGGCAACTCCTTTTCGTTTTTTAAAGGCATCAATAAATTTTGATCTTGAAGAAAATCCAACATTTTGCGAAATTCCTTCCACGGTAAGTTTGTTTGCTTTTCCTTCAGATATCATTTGGCAAGCATAATCAATACGCTGATTGTTTTTCCATTCGCTGAAGGACACCGCTAATTCGGTGTTAAAATAATAGGATAAACTTCTTTCAGACACTTGTAAATCCAATGCCATTTTAGACAAACTGAAACCAGACACCAAAAATGGAGCACCCGTAAGATACGGTTGGATTTGAAGAGCAATATTTTGGTTTATTTCTTCCGAATTGTTCTTTTTTATCTGTGCCGCTCTATTTTTTGCCAAAGAAGCATCGGGATAAGAGATAGAATCAAACAATATTTTTGGAAACAAAAACAACACTACGTTTTGAAGAGAAAAAGCAACACCTAAAAATCTGAAGTAGTTCTTTTGGTTAATGATTCCTTGGTAATCATTCAAAATAAAATCTGCATACGAATCTAATAAACAGTAGGCAGAGATAAATAATTGAAGCCCTATTAAAGAGTAAATCCATTTTTTAATCACACCATGATGAGTAGGAAGTACACCAATAGTAGCAAGCCTTTTTTGTGTAGCTTGTTTAAAATAAATCCAACTTAATACACAGTAAACAAAAAGATGTAAGGGACGTATAAATAGCATTTTTTTCAAAGAGAAAAATGAGATCGAAAAATCATAATCCTGAGTTACAGCTTGAATATGGTGTGCAATTTCTACTTTTTTTGAAAACGGTAGTGTAGTGTAAGGTAGACTATAAAGAATCACTAGTACTGCAGGAACCAAATGCAAATAATCTTTTGGAGTAATATTTTTATTTTCGGCTACAGCATATTTAACGTAGTAAAATAAAAGCGGCCCAATGACAAACGACAAGGGCATAAAATTGACAAAAAACACGCCTTCCCAAAACGGATTTTTACTAAAATGCAATCCAAAATATACTAAAACGATAAGGTTACTACATAAGAAAAACAACGCTAAATACAAATTAGAGCGATTAAAATCTTTTCTATAGTAGAAAAGAATAAACGAAGTAAATATGCCAAAAAACGGCGTAAGCAGTTCCATAAAACGCTGATAAATAGGTTGTGTAGGCACGAATATAGGATTTTTTTGAAAACCAACGTAATTTTTAAAAGGATTCTTAAAAATGGCAAAGTGTTCCCAAATGCTAAAACGGAACAGATTTCACTTGTAATTTTAGGACTACAAACAGTTGGGTTTCTACTTTTGGTATCGAACCAAAAACCCCACATTATGAAAAAAGTAATTTTATTTGTCATCCTTTCTTTGGGGATGCAACAAGCCCAAGCCCAGTATAAATTTTTACAATACAGAAATGTATCTGAAAAAAATGAGGCTGAATTTGTAAAAAGAGAAACCGAATATTGGTCAAAAATTGCCAAAGAAAACATTAAATCGGGCAAAATGCAAGCCTGGAGTTTATGGAAAAAGGTAGGAGTTATCGGTGATTCTGAAATCAAACCTAACTATTTATTTGTAAATGATTTCAAGACGATAGACCAATTTGACACTATGGAAAGCGGATGGGCCGATCCAGAAAAAGTGCTGCCTAACATGAAGCTAGCAGCTATTGAAACCAACTCTATTTCTAAAGTAGTCGCTACATACATTATGAAAACCGAGGCTCAAATTCAAGGAGAACCAAAATTCGTCGTGATTAATTATGCCAAACCAACCAATACCGAAGCTTTTGTTGATGAAAACAAGAATCTTTGGAAGCCGTTTTTTGAAAAAGAACAAAAAAAGGGTTTCAAATTAAACGGTTGGGGACTTCAAACAGTGGTCTATCCTCAAGGTAACGAAGTGCCATTTTCTGCTTTGACTTGGGATGGATTTACAAAAATATCAGAGGCCTTAGATCATATTCAATATAGACCATCGAGCCAAATACGTTTTGCGCCTATTGTTAAGGATTCTAAAATGAATACAATCACTCCTCACGGATTTGAATTATCTCCTATATATGAACTAGTGATGTATGTTGACGCATCAACCAAATAAACAAATAATTAAACCCCACAAATCATGAAAAAAGTACTTTTTATTATCGCTATGGCGGTATCAATGACACAAATGAATGCTCAAACAGAAGGCGGAAAATACCTTGATGCAGCTTCAAAATTTAACAACAGACCTTTTGTTTTTTCGAATAGGGGAGAAACAGAAGCTATTCTAAAATTAAATGAAGCATACAATAAAATAGATTTCAAAACATGTATGTCTTTTTGTGCTGACAAAGTAAACTTTACAGATTTTGAAGGTAATAAAGAGGTGTTAACAGCAAAAGACTGGGAAGGATTTTTTGCCAGTTTCAAATCGTTAGATTGGAAAATTATCGGAATTGTTCCTATCCGAATTAAAGACACAGATCCGTCATCAGGAGTAATTGTTATGGCCACCGAAACCCGTGTGGGTAAAGATGGAACTGTTTGGAAAAAAGAATTAACAGAGGTGTTTATGTTTGATTTAAATATGAAGATCAATAGTATAACGCAGTATGCACAAACTATTAAATAATTAAATACAATAAAAATGAAAAAAACAATTGCTTTTATCGTCCTAACAAGTTTATTATTAGTTTCTTGTAAAAAAGAAGCTGCTGTAGAAACCCCTGCTAAAAATCCAAATGAGGGGGGAATTAATCTTTCTAATTCAGAGAATACAGATATGATTAGAAAAATGAATGAGTCTGCCAGTAAATTTGATACGGAAAGTATTAAAAAATTATATGTTCCAAATGCAGTTATTCATGACAATATGAATACAATGACCATTGATCAGAACATGAAAAACTTAGCTTCTCTGCAATCTCAAGGAGTTACAATTACGTTACCAAAAGACCCTTTGGTTTGGGAAGTCGTGAATAATAAACCGGATGAAAAGACAGGGATAACTAATTATGTCATCTCTTATTATGAAATTACTCTGGCCAAAGCTGAAAAAAAGGCAACCATTATCTTTAACATGAATTTTGCGATTAAAGATGGAAAAATCCAAGAAGAATGGGATACCTATGATACAGCACCTTTAACCGAACTATTAAAATAAAAAAATGAAAAAAATTTTAACCATTGTAGCCATCAGCTTGACCTTGTTTGCTTGTGAAAGTGCGGCAGACAAAAGTGAAAAAATAGCCCAAAACAACATCAAATTGTATTCAAAAGTTTGGGATGAAGTTATCAACGAAGGCAAAGTTTCGGTTTTAGACACCGCTTACGCACCAGACGTGGTTTTGCATACAGTTCCAGAAATTAAAGGAGCGGCTAATGCCAAAGCGTATTATGCCAATTATGTTACAGGGTTTTCAGATCGTAAATTTATTGTAAAAGAAATTTTTGCTCAAGGAAACAAGTTGACAAAATACTGGGAATTTAAAGCAACGCATACCGGAGATTTCTTTGGTATTCCAGCTACAGGTAAGAAAATTGATGTGGAAGGATGTACCATTGCCACCATTGTTAATGGGAAAATTACAGAGGAAAGAGATTTCTTTGATAATTATGAATTTCTAAAACAACTTGGATTACTACCGAAATAAAACCAAATTGCAACAACCATTTTAAATTTTGATTACTTTTTAAAACCCTGATAGCTACTGTCAGGGTTTTTGTTTTTAGTATATTTACTTTTATTTATTCAAAAATGATTCTGCAAGAAATTCCCATAGCTGAGGTGTTAGCATTACGTCAAAAAGTACTTTGGCCGGATAAAGACATTGATTTTGTCCGAACTCCAAACGATGATACAGGGATTCATTTCGGTATTTTTCTAGAAAATCAATGGATTTCTTGTGTTTCCATTTTTGAAGAAGAACATCAGCGTGCTGTTTTTAGAAAATTTGCCACTTTGGTTGATTTTCAAGGAAAAGGCTACGGAAGTCATTTACTCGAATATAGTTTTTCGTATTTGCAACAGCGAAATTGTAAGACCGTTTATTGTAGCGCTCGGGTTGAAAAACAAGGCTTTTATAAAAAATTTCGAATGATTCCCAAAGGCGAAATGTATCTCAAAAATGGATTAAATTACATTCAAATGGAGCGTGATTTTGAATAATTTGCATTTCATTGCGTATAATTGACACATTAATTGTATGTTTGCATTTATTTTTTATAAATCAACCTCATTTATTCAATGTATAAAATTTTAATTGCAATTATTACTTTTCTTTTTAGCACATTCGCTCATGCGCAATATGCCAATATTGAAGCTAGTACGGGCGGATTTTCTTTTATTCCAGCTTTCACGTCTGACGCCCCACATTTTGTAATCAACGCAGGAACCAACGAAAACAAGGCGCTTTCGTTTCATTTATTGTCTACAGTTCGAATGAGTAATTTTACTCCAAGAGGGGTGGTATTTATTTCTCGATATAAATTGATAGACAAAAAATTGAAAGCCACTGTTGGAATTCATTTACCAGCCATTCAAATTAGTGACGATTATAATGTGGATACTTTTTTTGCACAGGAATTCATTGCTAATTATGAAGTAACAAAAAATGTTACTGTAGGTGCGTTTTATTTGCATGGTAAAGGAAAAAATAATGATTTTGAGGCCAATTTTTTGTCTTTTAACGCTAACGTAGTTCAAGGAAATTTTAGTTTTCTATCGCAATTATATGGCTTGGATGTGGACAGAACGTATGGGGTTTCAGAAACCATTTCGTATAAACTTAACAAGAACATAGATATTAGAGGATTTGTCAATAAGACGTTATCTGACGGAAAATCCAACTGGACTTTAGGAGCTAGATACAGTTTGTAACTAGCCAATTCATTGCGTGTATTAGACACAATATTTTTATATATTTGAAACACATTTGCTAAAAACTACCCAAAAATCATAACATCATGAAAAAACAAATTGTATTACCCGCTTTGTTGTTGCTCCTTGGAACACAAATGGAAGCGCAAAAAAAATGGTCTGAAACGGCTAAAGGCAGTTTTCAATTGATCGAAAATAAAGGAGGACAAACTTTAGGTTATTCGCCAAAATCAGGAGTAAAAATCTTGACTGTTGACGGATTCGCCTTTAAAGATTTGAATAAAAACGGGAAATTAGATGCATACGAAGATTGGAGAAAACCCGTAGCAGAACGTGCCAAAGATTTGGCTAGTAAAATGACCGTAGATCAAATTGCAGGATTGATGTTGTACAGTCGTCATCAATCGGTTCCAGCGCAGGCAGGAGGGTATTTTGCAGGAACGTATAACGGCAAACCCTTTCCAGAAAGTGGCGCCAAACCCTATGATTTGTCCGACCAACAAAAAGCATTTTTAACTACCGATAATTTGCGTCACGTTTTAATGACTTCGGTAGAAAACCCTACGGTATCGGCACTTTGGAATAACAATGTACAAGAATTAGTAGAAGGTATTGGAATGGGAATTCCAGCTAATAATAGCTCTGACCCACGACATGGAGCCAATAAAGATTCCGAATACAACGCGGGTTCAGGAGGTGCTATTTCGCAATGGCCAGAAGAATTAGGTCTTGCTGCTACTTTTGACCCAGCAATCACAGAGCAATTTGGAACAATTGCTGCAAAAGAATACCGCGCTTTGGGAATTGCAACAGCACTTTCGCCACAAATTGATTTGGCTACCGAGCCAAGATGGAATCGTTTTGTAGGGACTTTTGGCGAAGACCCAAAACTTGCTACAGATATGGCAAGAGCTTATGTAGATGGATTTCAATCGTCTCCAAAACCAATTGCTGCTTATGAAGGTTGGGGTAACCAAAGTGTGAATGCGATGATCAAACACTGGCCAAGTGGTGGTCCAGAAGAAGGGGGTCGCGATGGGCATTTTGCCTATGGAAAATTTGCAGTGTATCCAGGAAATAATTTCGAAACGCATTTAAAAACTTTTCTTGACGGGGCGTTTAAATTGAACGGAGGAACTAAAAAAGCGTCTGCGGTGATGCCCTACTATACGATTTCGTACAACCAAGATAAAAAGTATGGTGAAAACGTAGGAAATGGTTTTAGCAAATATATCGTAACTGATTTGTTGAGAAACAAATACGGCTATGATGGTGTGGTATGTACCGATTGGTTAATTACCGGCGACGAAGGAAAAACACCAGATGTTTTTGCAGGAAAATCATGGGGAACTGAAAAAATGACTATTGCCGAAAGACATTATAAAGTAATGATGGCGGGCGTAGATCAGTTTGGCGGAAACAACGACATTAAACCGGTTTTAGAAGCCTACCAAATGGGGGTAAAAGAACATGGCGAAGCGGCAATGCGTAGTCGTTTTGAAAAATCAGCGGTGCGTTTATTGTTGAATGTATTTAGAGTAGGATTATTCGAAAATGCGTATTTGGATCCAGAACAAACCAAAGCAATTGTTGGTAAACCAGAGTTTATGAAAGCGGGTTATGAGGCTCAGTTGAAATCTATTGTTTTGATTAAAAACCAAACTAAAACTTTGCCAATTGCTAAAGGAAAAACGGTATATGTTCCAAAAAGAACTACGCCACCCGGAATTAATTTCTTTGGATTTCCAACACCAGAAAAAACAGAATACCCAGTTAATTTAGAACTGATTAAAAAATATTACAACTTGACAGATGATCCTGCAAAAGCTGATTTTGCTATGGTATTTATCAAAAGCCCTGTAAGCAATGGGTATAGCAGAGCCGATAGAGAAGCAGGAGGAAATGGCTATATGCCAATTAGCTTGCAATTGAAAGACTACACTGCGGTAGCTGCTAGAGCGCAAAGTATTGCGGCAGGAGATCCGGTGGTAGATCCAACTATTACGAATCGTTCGTATTTAAATAAAACTTCAAAATCCAATTCGTATCCTGATTTGAATACTATTTTAGAAACTAAAAAAGCAATGAATGGAAAACCGGTAGTAGTTGCTGTTACGGTATCTAATCCAATGGTTTTTGGCGAATTTGAAAAACAAGTAGATGCCATTGTAGGTGAGTTTGGAGTCCAAACAGAAGCCTTGTTGGATATCGTTTCTGGAAAAACAGAGCCGTCAGGGTTATTACCATTGCAAATGCCAATGGATATGACCACCGTCGAAAAACAATTGGAAGACGTGCCTCATGATATGATTCCGTATAGAGATTCAAACGGCAATGTGTACGATTTTGGTTTTGGGTTAAACTGGAACGGTGTAATCAAAGATGCTAGAACAGAAAAGTATAATGTTAAAAAATAATTGAATTTGAAAGCCATTTACAACAATGTAAGTGGCTTTTATTTTTAAAAGTATTAAATTAAAATAATTTGTATTTTGAATGCAGGAATCCACTACTTTTATAATTATTAATTTGAGATAAAAATTCAACAATATGAAAAAATTAAAAAAAATAATGGTTGCGTTGTTGTTAGTTGTAAGTTGTACGAATGCACAAACAACACTTACGGGAAAGGTACTGAATCATAAAAACAAACCCGTTCAGGGAGCGGTTTTATATTTGGACTCATTAGAAACCAAGGTAGTGAGCAATAAATTAGGAGAATTTAGTTTAGTCGTTCCAGAGAACGTGAAAAACATAAAAGTTTATTCTAAAAAATACGGTTGGTTAAGCAGTGCGTATGCTAAAGAAACAAAAATGGATTTTATGTATTTGGATACTGCTCCTACTGAGGATAAGTCGCTCACTCCTCCCAATGGTTTAAAACCAGAAAAAGATAAGAATACAGTTTCCTATCGAACAATTTACGATATGATTAGAGGTAGAATTGCAGGTGTGGTCGTCCAGCCAGACAATACGATAATTATTAGAGGGATTAATTCTATTAAGAATAATGGAGAGCCATTATTTGTTGTTGATGGTAATATAGTTTCAAGTATAGATTATATTGTGCCAAATGAAGTGAAAAGCATAACTGTTTTGAAAGATTCTGAGGCTTCAATTTATGGTGCTCAAGGGGCTTTTGGTGTAATTCTTATCAAGCTCAAGAATTAATTTCGCTTAGTTTATTCAAAATAAAATATTTGAATTGTATAATAATTTATTTGAATACTATTTTTTTTACTTCCATTTACAAGACATTTTTGCATTATGTTATTACTAAATTGTTTGTTTTATGTCAGAAAGTAAGAATATGCAAAAAAAAATATATGGATTTGTATTTGGAATCTTTTTCACGAGTGTAATTTTTTCACAAGAAGCTGTAAAAACGAGATCTTTTGTAGGAGCTATTACGGCTACAAACAACGGAATATCACTGTTGCCTACTTTTTCTTTAGGCAAGCCAGCTACTATATTTGATTTTTCAATTAAAGGCAAAAAATGGAGTTTTGATCCTCAGTTACGGTTCTCATTAGAAGGAAAACCTTGGTCATTCATATTCTGGGGAAGATACAAAGTAGTGAATGATTCAAAATTCAAGTTAAGTGTGGGTGCTCATCCAGCAATTGCTTTTAAACAGGAAAAAGTACAAGCATTAAATGGAGATTTTAAGACTATTATGAATGCGTATCGCTATACTGCAACAGAGATTGCGCCTAATTTTATTTTGTCTGAAAACTGTAGTGTGGGTATGTATTATTTATATTCTCACGGTTGGGATACAGGAACTACATTAAATACACATTTTGTTACTTTAAATAGTACTTTTTCGAATCTTAAGGTATTACCGGAAACCTATTTAAAACTACAACCACAGTTATATTATTTGAAAATGGATAGTAAGGACGGTTATTATTTTTCATCTACAATAATCCTTTCTACTCCTTCGATACCATTTACACTTTCTTCGATTGTAAATAAAGCTATAGATACTACTATTCCAGGAAAGAATTTTATATGGAATCTTTCTTTGAGTTATACCTATTAAGTAGTTTTTAATTATTAGGATGGATAAAGCAGAATCGTTATCGGAATTTTATCAGAATAAATTCGATTGGATGCCCGAAAATTTCAAAAATGAAATAGGACATTTCAATGTGTTTGATTTAAAACCTTTTATAGGAGAAAAAGCGCAGCCTATTCCGTATAAACGTCGAGATTTTTATAAAATCAGTTTGGCAAAAGGGAATAGCAAAGTGTATTTTGCAGATCAGGTAGTAGAAGTAAAAAAACAAGCATTGTGTTTTTCTAATCCACAGATTCCGTATAAATGGGAACATTTGGAAGAGTACAAAGCGGGTTCTTTTTGTATTTTCAATACCCACTTTTTTCATCAATTTGGCAATCTCAATCAGTATTCCGTTTTTCAACCTAATGGGACCCATATTTTTGAGTTGACAGACGAACAAGTGGCCAAAATTGAGCCGATTTATAAAAAAATGCAAGAAGAGATTAACTCGGATTATGTTTATAAATACGATGTGCTGCGCAATTTGGTTTTTGAATTATTGCATTTTGCAATGAAAATGGAGCCATCAGCTAGTTTAGACAACAAACATTTGAATGCTTCGCAACGCATAACAGCTTTGTTTTTGGAGTTATTAGAACGTCAATTTCCAATAGACGATGCACACCAGAGAATGCAATTGCGTACCGCCTCTGAATTTGCAAGTCAACTCAATGTACACGTCAACCATTTGAACCGCGCGGTTAAAGAAGTTACACAAAAAACGACTTCACAACTTATAGCAGATCGAATAGCACAAGAGGCTAAAATTTTGTTGAAACACAGTCTTTGGAACGTAGCCGAAATCGGTTTTGCTTTAGGCTTTCAAGAAGCTACTCATTTTAATAGTTTCTTTAAAAAACAGTTAGGCATATCTCCTTTGAAATATAGAAAAGAGTGATTTTGATTCAATTATAAATTGTATTACAATGAAAAAACGTCAATTAGGAACAACAGGACTTGAAGTTTCGGCTTTAGGATTGGGTTGTATGGGAATGAACTTTGGCTATGGCCCAGCCAAAGATAAAAATGAAATGATTCAAGTGATTCGTGCCGCTGTGGAACAGGGAATTACGTTTTTTGATACTGCTGAGGTGTATGGTCCATTTACCAATGAAGAATTGCTGGGCGAAGCCTTGGCACCTTTTAAAGGACAAGTGACGATTGCAACCAAATTTGGGTTTAAAATTGACCCTCAATTGATGAAGCACGTAGGGATTGATAGCCGACCAGAAAACATTAAAAAAGTTGCCGAAGCATCTCTTAAACGATTAAAAGTTGATGTTTTAGATTTATTCTATCAACATCGTGTTGATCCTAATGTACCTATTGAAGAAGTTGCTGGAGCAGTAAAAGATTTAATTCAGGAGGGTAAAGTCAAACATTTCGGTCTATCAGAAGCGGGTGCTACTACGATTCGAAAAGCACATAGTATTCAAGCTGTTTCGGCCTTACAAAGTGAATATTCGTTGTGGACGCGTCAACACGAAAAAGAAATTATTCCTACTATTGAAGAATTAGGTATTGGCTTGGTTGCTTTTAGTCCTCTAGGAAAAGGGTTCTTGACAGGAGCAATTGACCAAAATGCTAATTTTGGTACAGATGATATCCGAAATATACTACCGCGTTTCACCCCCGATGCGATACAAGCAAATCGGGCTTTGATTGATTTGTTACAATCGGTAGCTAAAGAGAAAGAGGCTACTCCTGCCCAAATTGCTTTGGCTTGGGTTTTGGCTCAAAAACCGTGGATTGTTCCTATTCCAGGAACAACAAAAATCAATCGATTGTTAGAAAATAATGGAGCTTTGGCTATTGAATTGAATACAGAAGAACTCCAAGCTATTGAAAAGGCATCTTCACAAATCAAAATAGTTGGGAATCGCTATACAGATGCTATGGAACAGTCAACAGGGTTGTAATAAATTTAAAACAAAAAGTAGTTTGATTAGTTTTTTGAACGGAATTCAAGAGGTGTTATTCCAACTTTTTGTTTGAATAGTCTTGTAAAGTGATGGGGGTATTTAAATCCCAATTCATTTGAAATTTGACTTATTGATTTATTAAAATCAACTATTTTTTCTTTTGCTATAGCAATAATGATGGTATGGATATATTCTTGTGCTGATTTTCCGGTTTCTTTTTTAATTAGGTCTCCAAAATAATTGGGTGATAAATTCAAAAAGCTGGCACAATATGCAACAGAAGGGATACCTATAGTTTGCGGTTTATTACTTTCTAAATAATCATAAAGTAATGAATTTAATTTTTCCACTATTCCAATGGTAATAGTTTCTCGAGTTATAAACTGACGATCATAAAAACGCAAACAATATTTTAAAAATAATTCGATATTGGCTATAATAAGTTGTTTACTATGTTTGTCAATAGAATGTGCTATTTCGTATTCAATTTTTCTGAAACTATCTAATACAATTTCTTTTTCTTTTTCCGAAAGATGGAGTGCTTCAGTAACATTATACGAGAAAAAAGAAAACTCTTTTATTCCTTGCATAAGAGATGTTCGGAGTAATAAATCAGGATGAAATAGTAATGCAAATCCATTTGGTTGATAGTTTTCACCATCCTCTTTGATACTAACAATTTGGTTAGGTGCTATAAAGATTAAAGAACCTTCTTGGTAATCATAGTTGTTTCTGCCATACTTTAGTGTACAATTTTTTCCTTCTTTGAAAAAAATAGAATAAAACCCAAAACTTAGAGCTTCAACTTCCCGTTTAGTACTTGTTTTAACTTTTGAAAAATCAACAAAACTAACAAGAGGATGTGTTGTTTCAAGTCCTACGATTGTATTATAATCATGAATGGTTTTAATAACCTTTATTTCCTTCATTTTTATGGGTTTATCAATACAAAAATATCGTTTTTCTTATACTTATTGACTTAAAGTCAGGCAATTCAGTAAAAATGGTATAAACTTCTGTATTTTGTGTTATCCTGTATTGGTTCTCAACAATTAGCTTTGTCAATAAATTAAAATCCTATACAATGAAGACAAATCTAATCCTATTATTTCTTTTGATTTTAATATACTCAACATCTTATTCACAAAGGAACAATATGAGAAATGCTAAACAATTCAGTTCTGAAATGCAAGATAGAATAGCAATTAAAAACAGTGTTGACACATTCTCTATTTTAGCCGATCAAAAGGAAACACAAAAACAAACATTGCTTTTTACAGAAGATGCTATTGTGGAAAGCAATACCCAAGGTCGACCAGGAACGAAATTAATTGGTAGAAAACAAATAGGTGAAGCTTTCGCTTCTTTCCTCAATCGATTTGAGGTGGTTTATCATATCAATGGACAACAGACAATCGCATTTAACGGACTTACGGCTCATGCAATTTCTTATTGTTTAGTTACTTTAATTGGTAATGAAAACGGCAAGAAAATGAAAACCACTTTTGGAGTGTATTACAATGATGATTTTGTTAAGAAGGATAACCAATGGTTGATTTCTAAACGAGTTTCTACTTTTGCATGGCAAGATAAAAGTGAATTGGCGGCGAATTAAATAGGAATAAAAGAATATGATAGAAGTCTATAAGACAAACGTATCCGATGCTGAGACAGCTTGTATCATAATAAATCAAATACGTGCTAAAATTAAGGGGGTTAAAGCTAATTTTGATTTGTCAGATTGTGATCATGTTTTAAGGGTAGAGCATATAGAATTTGATGTAAAATTAATTTCTCAAATTGTATCCGAAATGGGGTTTTCGGCATCACCTTTTGAGTGAAAACTAATATAATAGTTTTTGAAACAACATGGAATAGAAGTTTATTGCCTTATTCTTTACTAGAACTTCCAATCAACAACACTTTCATATCAAACTGGTCTCGAGGCCCTTTTGCTTTGTTCTTTATTTGGGAACGGTAGTTATAAATGGTAGAGGCAGAGTAGCGCAAGAAGTCGGCAATCTTAGCACTGTCCTTTATTCCGAGGCGAATCAAAGCAAAGATGCGTAACTCAGGATTCAAGAGTTCTCCTTTTTTGATGATGACACTTTCAGGTTCGTTCAACAAGGCTTTGAAATCCTCTACAAACGTAGGGAAAAGTTGTATAAATGTTTGGTCAAACTGCGCGTAGAATTCTTTCAATTCTTTGTCTATAAACGCTTTTGATTTGACAGTACTTACTAAATCATTCACCTTTCCTGCGGTTGCCATCACTTTTAGTTTTTGGCTGTATTCTTCCATTTTTCCAATGTAAATGGAACATTGATCCATATAACGACCAATATAAATTTCTTTGAGTAAACTCGTTTCGGCTAAAGCTACATTAGTTTGGTTTAGTTTAGCGTTAAAACTCTGTAATTGTTCGTTTAGTATGGAAAGTTGGTGGTTAGCCAATTCAACATTTTTTTGGGCTTTGGCCAATTTTTTCATTTGCTTAAAAAGCAAAATCAAAACAGCTAATAAAAATAGCGAAAGCACACTCGCGCTAATTAAAAAGACAATTAATTGTGATTTTGCTGATTTGTTTTTGGCTTCATACGTCTCGTTGATGATGGGTAACATCTTCGAAATTTCATAAGTTCTAAGCTTAGAATTGCAAAAAACAGCATCGTCTAAAGAGCGTTTAATGTACTCGTAAGCCGATTCAATATCGCCTTCTTCATACAATATAAAAGCGAGTTCTCGCAGGGAAATATTTTCTTTTTTAACTAATTCCAAATCCGAAATAGCAGAAAGTGCTAACCATTTTTTCTCTTGTGGTTTGTCTTTTTTTGCTTTGTAATTTTCAGAAATTAGATAGGCAATCACGGCTCGATTAGGGTCCGTTTTTGGTGTTTTATCAAAATACGGAAGCAATAAATTAATAGCTTGATTGTCCTTTTTTTGAGATAAGAATTGTCCAGATAATGCGAGAACAAATCCGATTGAATTTTTAGGTAAATGTAGTATTGCCTTGTCCCGGTAGTGGTCTCCCAAGCGATTGTATTTGTTTTTTTCCGCTATATCATTGGCATAACTCGAAAGTCCTCCATAGACGATTCTTTTTGTCCAGTAGAATTCTCCTTTTAATTTTGGAACTACTTTAGGTTCCATTGAATTGAGGATTTCCAAAGCCTGATTGTACATTCCGAGTGTACCTAGAATCGAAGCCAAATTGAGTTGGGCTTTGTTTACCTGAATACTGTTTTGATTTTTATAGGCACTATTCAAACTTCTTTTGGCATAGACTAAAGCAGAATCCGATTGATACGATTTGTATTCTTCATACAATTTATCGTTGAGTGAAAACTGGACTTCATTGGTTGATGCAGAACGAAGTTGGCTTTTAAGTTGATTGATTGCCTTGTTTTTGGAGTTTAAGTACAAGGCTTCATTGGCAAGGGTTTGGTCTAGTTCTTTTTTCAAAAGGTCAAAAGAATCCTGTGCCAATAAAGAATTGGTTATAAAAAGGAAGAGTAAAAAGAACCAATAGTTTTTCAACACAACTTTCACGAGTTATTAGAAATTTCAACACGAATTACACGAATTGTCACAAATGTAAGCATCTTTTTATTTCAGGAATTCCTCCCTCAACTTTTCTAATGTCTTTAATCAATGTTCGAAAATCGTATATCAAATATCGTAAATCTGACTTTAATTATTCTTTTGTTACATACAAATGTCGAATAATTTCTGAAATCAATCCCGTCCAACCCGTTTGATGGTTGGCACCAAGTCCTTTTCCTGTATCGCCATCAAAATATTCAAAGAACAAATGGTTTTTATGGAATGCAGCATTATTTTGGAATGTATCGTATTCACCATACATTGGGATTTTTTGATTGGAATCAGGTACAAAAAGCGCTAATAATCGTTTAGATACTTCTTCAGCAGCTTCTTTGATATTCATCATTTTTCCAGAATTAGTAGGGTATTCTACTTCATAATCAGGGCCATAATAACTTGAAAATTTCTCCAAAGAGTCCAAAATCAAATAGTTCATTGGGAACCAAATAGGACCTCTCCAATTGGAGTTACCACCAAACATATCTCCAGTAGCTTCGGCAGGCGTGTAATCTACTCTAACGGTTCCGCCGTCATAATTAAATTGATACGGGTGTTCTTTATGGTATTTAGAAAGCGAACGAATGCCATAATCGGATAAAAATTCCGTTTCGTCAAACATACGTTTCATAATCATTTTCATTCGATGACCTCTCAAAATCGCAAGCAAACGAGTTTCTCCCGACCCAGGGTTGTCCCAACTCGAAACTAAACTCGCTAGGTCTGGGCGGTTGTTCAATACCCATTCTACACGACGTTTAAAATCAGGGAGTTGCTCTAAAAGCTCTGGCCTTAGTACTTCTACTGCAAATAGCGGAATCAAACCCACCATAGAACGCACTTTGAGTAATTCGGCATCACCATTTGGTTTGTGCAACATATCGTAGTAAAATTGATCGTCTTCGTCCCAAAGGTTGAGTTTGTCTCCGCCAATAGCTTGCATTGCTCCCGCGATATGCAGATAATGTTCAAAGAACTTTGAAGCCATATCTTGATACACAGGATTTTTAATAGCAATTTCGCAAGCTATACGCAGCATATTCAAGCTGTACATGGCCATCCACCCCGTTCCGTCAGCTTGTTCTAAATGTCCGCCCGTTGGCAAATCAGCAGAACGGTCAAATACCCCAATATTGTCCATTCCAAGGAAACCTCCACCAAAGATATTGTTCCCGCCTTCGTCTTTCAAATTGACCCACCAAGTAAAGTTAAGAAGTAGTTTGTGAAAGATTCGCTCTAAGAAAACAGTATCTCCTTTACCGTCGTTCATTTCCTTGTCAATTTCATACACTTTCCAAGTGGCCCAAGCGTGTACGGGCGGATTAACATCCGAAAACGACCATTCATAAGCAGGAATTTGCCCGTTAGGGTGCATATAATATTCTCTCAGGATGACAGATAATTGTCTTTTGGCAAAATCAGGGTCTAATCGAGCCAAAGGCAGTGTATGAAAGGCCAAATCCCAAGCAGCAAACCAAGGATATTCCCATTTGTCTGGCATGGATAAAATATTGGCCGCATAAAGGTGTTTCCAAGCGTTATTTCTGCCTTTTTTGCGTTCAGCATCAGGTTTTGGCATAGCAGGGTCGCCTTTGGTCCATTCAAAAACATTGAAATAGTACCATTGTTTGGTCCAAAGCATTCCTGCATACGATTGTCTTTGAATAGATTTTAAATTTTCGTCCTCAATTCCTTTTTGAAGCGAAGCATAAAATGCATCGGCTTCGATTTGACGTTGTTCAAAAATCGCGTCAAAATCGGCAAAAGCATCTTCTGGAGTTTGATTTGTAAATCGCAGTTTAAAAACCCTTTTCCCTTTTCCTGGAATAGTCTGAGTATATTTTACAGAAGCTTTGGTTCCAATATGATTCGGATTGACAGCTTCGGTTTTATTATCTACAATATAATCATTAATACCGTCTTTAGTATAATGACTTAGGTTAGGGGAGTTGTATAGTTTTTCGAAATTGGTTTCGTTGTCACAAAACAAAAACGCATCTGCATCTTCAGCATATAATTTGAATCGGCCCACGACTTGATGATTGACCTCAATATGAGAAGTGCCGATGCCAGTTAAGCTCGGTTTGTGTTTGTAATTTTCATAACCCCAACACCAAGTGTTTCTGAACCAAACGGTTGGCAAAACGGTAATTGGAGCAGCAATTTCAGAGTGATTTTCAACCGTTACTTTGATTAAAAGATCTTGCTCATTGGCTTTGGCATATTCCATCGAAATGTCAAAATAAGCATTGTTATCAAAGATTCTGGTATCAAGTAATTCGTATTCCGGTTCTAAACGAGTGCGTTTTTTACTTTCTTCAACTAATTTTGAATATGGAAATGCTGCCTGAGGGTATTTGTACAACATTTTTTGGTACGAATGGGTTGGCGTCGAATCTTGGTAATAATAGATCTCTTTTACATCCTCTCCATGATTGGATTCACTACCTGTTAAACCGAAGAAGCGTTCTTTTAAAATATGATCGTTATGATTCCAAAAAGCAAAAGCAAAACAAATGTGTTGTTTGTTATCTGAGATCCCACCAATTCCTTCTTCTCCCCAACGGTAGGCTTTGGAACGTGCCATATCATGGGTAATACTGTTCCATGCATCTCCATTTTTAGAATAATCTTCTCTTACAGTTCCCCATTGGCGCTCTGTAAGATAGGGTCCCCATTTTTTCCACCCTTTATTATCGTTTCGTAGTTGTAATCTTGCTCTCTCTGCGCCTTTCTCTGACATGATAGTGTATTCTGAATTTGGTGTTGCAATTTATGTAAATACGCTTTAAAAACAGCTGATTATTCTTTAAAAATCTAATCGTTTTGATATCAAAATAAGAATTTTGTTGACTTTTTTCTGTTCAGATTTAAATCGTTTTTTCTTGTTTTGAATGCCTAAAACAAGAAATTCAGATTTTTTTCAAGCAGGTAATTTTTGTTCTTAGGTTCAAAAACCGCTATTTTTTACATAAATAAAAGAAAAAACGTACTATTTTACTTTTTTTATTATTTTGAATGTTTTTTCAAATAAGTGTTTCAAATGATTAAAAATCAGGAAAATAATTTCTTTTTTGAATGGTCATTATTATAAAAATCCTATTAATTTGAAAAAAAATTGAAATTTTTTAAAAAGTTGTAAAATCACAACTTTTTTTAAAATCAGATGAATTTATTTTGGAATCAGAAAAATGAAATGAAATAATAGTTTTTAAAGTAGTTAAAAAAAATAAAAAATAATTAATGATTAGGAGAGATGTGGGGACATTTATAACAGTATGCATTTATTAAAAATCATGTAGTGTTTTCCTAATCATTTTCCATGTTGTTTTTAATTAATTGGATTTTTTATCGATTTGGTTAACAACTAATTAAACACATGGGAAATCAAGTATCATACTGGCTAACCTCTTGCCAGTATGGTTTTGGTTTTATAAACTAAAAAGACAATAGTATCAAAATGAATATTCTAAAATATATTATTAACGAAGAGAATATCCCTGTGATTTTTAGTGCAAAATTAATGCATCAAGAAATATTACAAAGAGGCATTTCTGCTGGGTTTTTAATTTTAAATTATGATATTGATGCTAATTTGTTTGTTGTAAAATGTTTTGGCGAAAGCACTTCTATGAATCTTAGGGTAGCTGACCAAGATGAGCTAATTATTAGTGATTTTTTAAACAAGCAATTTTATACATTGGGACATTTGCCAGAGGATGTTTCTTTTGGATAGTCCTTACTTCAATCGCTATCGATTTATTTTGATATGTTTCTTGATAATTTTACTTAAATAAGTAGTATCAATTCCTAGAAAAGAAGCCAAATGTTTCTGACTGATTCGATGAAAAATAGTTTTTTGTTTTTCAAATAAATATTCATAACGACTTTCAGCATTCATAAAACGAAGTGCACTAGCTTGTTCTTGGTAATCACACAGTTTATCAAATAATTCGTTTGTAGCAAACAATGCTGCTTTATGATTATTTTTCATAATAAAATCAAGGGTCGATTTTTTAATCGAAATAATTTCGCAATCTTCCAGCGCTTCTATACAATGTTCACTCGGTTTTTGTTTATGATAACTACTTACTGATGTAATAAAATCGCCTTCTTGTACAAACCAAGTATTGACTTCTTTGCCATCAATTAAAACATATACTCTCAAAAGTCCTTTTTGGACATAAAAAATTTCTTTACAAATTTCTCCTTGTTTAAGGAGAGTATCTTTTTTCTTAATTTTTTTTGTAAACAATAAAGAAACAAGTTTATTTACAATGTGAAGATCTTTTGATTGAAAATACAGTCCTGATTCCAGGCATTTGTCAATAATATTCATTTATAGGGGCAATTGTTTTTAGGTTGATCTGGATTAAACTGCTTTTTTTCTATTTTTTAATTCTTCGTTAGTTTTGTAATTACTAATAATTTTACTTAGGTAAGCCGTGTCTGTTCCCAAATAAGCTGCTAAGTGTTTTTGACTAATACGATCTAAAATATCTCCTTTATGGGTTTTAAGAAAAGCATACTTTTCTTCGGCGTTCATCATGCGCAACATTTCGGATTGAGCAGAAAATTCAGCGATATTAGTCATTAACTCATTGACTGTGAATAGAGCTAGTTTATGATTGTTTCTTAAAAGCATTAACCACGTATCTTTCTTAATACTCATAATAATTGAGTCTTCTAGGGCTTCTATATATTCTTCCGAAGGAATTTGATAATGAAAGCTGTGGCAAGCATAAACAAATTGCCCTTCTTTTACGAACCAAGTGTTGACTTCTTTCCCGTCTTCTCGAATATAATAGACTCTTAATAGTCCTTTTTCAACATAAAACATTTTGTTGTTCACTTCTCCTGCTCGTAATAATAATTCCTTTTTTTTGATTTTTTTACTAAAAAGGAAAGAAGCTAATTTTTCAATTAGAAAAAAATCTTTCTTGGTGAAAAACGTATTACCTTGTAGAGCTTTCTCAATTATGTTCATAACGAATCGGGTTTTAAGTTTTTTATTCTTTATAATTAGATATGATTTTACTCAAATAAGTTATTTCAATTCCTAAAAATGAGGCAATATGTTTTTGGCTTAATCGGTTTACGATATCAGGTTTTTTATTTAATAGAAATTCATACTTTTTTTCAGCGTTCATAAATCGTAAAGATTGACATTGGTCATGATACTCACAAAGATAGATATACATTTGATCCATAGCGAATAGCGCTAGTTTTAGATTGTTTCGTAACATCAACTCATAGGTGCTTTTCTTTATTTCTAAAATTTCACAATCTTCAATAGCTTCAATGTATTCATCACTTGGGATTTCATAATAATAACTTGTTACGGAATTAATAAATTCACCTTCCTTTACAAACCAAGTGTTTATTTCTTTCCCTTCATGGATAACATATACCCGCAACAATCCTTTTTGAACATAATATATTTTGTTATTTATACTACCTTCTCGTAAAAGAATTTCTTTCTTTTTAACTTTTTTCACAAATAAAAAAGTAGCCAACTGTTCCAATAATGGCAGATCTTTATTAGCAAAGAAATTACCTGATGTAAGCACTTTTTTGATAATATTCATATGTAAATATTTAGTTCTTGTGGTTAGAGATAATTTTACTCAAATAGGTAGTTTCAATTCCTAGGAATGAAGCGATGTGTTTTTGACTTAATCGGCTCAAAATCTCTGGTTTTTTTGTAGCTAGAAATTCGTATTTCTTTTCAGCATTCATAAAACGCAATAATTGACATTGATCACTGTATTCGCATAGTTTGATGTAAAGTTCGTTTATTGCAAATAAGGCTAATTTATGATTGTATTTTAATAATGTGTCATAAGTGCTTTTTTTTATAAATAATATTTCACAATCTTCTAATGCTTGAATGTATTCTTCGCTAGGGATTCCATTATAATAACTATTTACAGAACTGATAAAATCGTTTTCTTTTACAAACCAGGTATTCACTTCTTTTCCTTCGTATTCCAAATATACACGAAGGAGTCCTTTTTTTACAAAAAAAATACAATCATTGACTTTTCCTACCTCGAGTAGAAACTCTTTTCTTTTGATTTTTTTTGACAAAAGAAAAGCAGCAATTTGTTGAATAATAGGCAAATCCGTCTTTTGACTGGACGGTTTTTGTTTTTGAGAGTCATTAAGGGGCTTCATTGTTTTTAGATTTGGGATTGGGAGTTTGATGAATTATTTGCTCAATAAAATTAAAATCAGAACAAAGATATAAAAAAAACATTTTTTCTGAAAAGTTGTAAAATCACAACTTTTTTTAAAATCTAGTACTTTATTTTTGACACCAATGTTTAAGAATTTATTTTTAACAATATGAATTTAAAATGAAATTAAAAGAATATTTTTCTTTACGTACAGAAACTAATTTCGATGTGTCCAATTTTTCTCATCAAGAGATTGTTCATTTTTATAGGACATTATTAAAAATGAAAAAGCGCCGTCCTGATTTAAATGTTAAAAGAATTATGCTAAAGCTGTATCCCAATTTTATAATAAAAGATAACATTCCAAAAAGCATTTTATAAATAGAGAGTTGCCCCTTAAGACCCCAAGTCTATTTTAGATAAAAAATCAATCAGTCTAACTGGTTGATTTTTTAGTATAATCTTTTTCTTATAATAGTGTTCTAAAATTATAAAATAAAGACAATATATGCAGGATTATTTGTTAATTGTTTAATTTTGTTCGATCTAATAATTAAAATTATCCATGCCTCATCAATGAAAAAGTTTATCTTTTTTTTCTTTTTGTCATTTTATTTTTCTTTTGCTCAAAGACTTCATCATCAAACGATATCTTCGCAGGGAGGGAGTTTTAAATTGACTAATGGGGCTTTAGTTGCGCAATCGGTTGGTCAATCTAGTATGGCGTTGGGTAATTATAAAGGTACTAAAACAGTAATTGGTCAGGGATTTATTCAGGGGTTTTCCAAATCATTTTCGGGAAGTGTAATCCCAACGCCTTCTACGGTGGTTGCTTATCCAATTCCTACTGATGATGTAATCAATTTTAGATTTTCTATATCTCTATCTTCTTCAATAGTTGTTAGCTTTTTTGACACTAGAGGAAGGTTAGTGCTTACACAAAAAGGAGATCCAATTCAAAATGTTTTTTCAATGTCTATTGCCTCACTTTCTGAAGGGGTTTACTTTACTAAAATAGAGTCTTCGAATTATATTTTTTCCACCAAAATAATCAAGTCTAAATGAAAAGAATAGTACAATTGGTTTTTCTTTTTCTTGCGCTAAATGTTTCCTCATATGCTCAAGAAATTTATTTGTTAACAGGAAAAAACTTTACCCGTTATAAGTTAAATTATAGTGGAATAGGATCTGTTAATACCTTGCCCAAAAAGGGAGAAGGGGATAGTTATGAGATAGGGTTAGCAATTCCAATTAAAATACAACGACTTGCTTTTGATAATAATTTGAATTATACCATTGGTTTGACATTGAATCAATACAATGCAGAAGCTGGAAATGTGGCCAATAATTATTCTTGGAAAACAGAATACATTGGAATTCAAAACACAATAGTTTATTCTTTTATTAAATCCAATCGACTTGATTTAGCTGTAAAAGGAGGATATAATATAGCAACACTATTATATGGAAGCCAGACAATTAATAACTCTAGATCAGATTTAAAGGAATACCAAGATTTTAAAGGGATTATTATTAGTCCTATGTTAGGGATTAGAGCCCAATGTAATTTGTCTGAATACGGTTATTTGAGCTTGGGTTATAACTATTCTAAAAGTATCAATTTGACAAATCAAACAGACAAAAAGGTTTCCTTTTTAACGAACCAAATTCTCTTTGGAGTTTCTTTTGAACTCTATTAATATTAGATCCTATGAAAAGAATTTTTACCCTACTAATTTTATTAAGCTCTACTTTGTTTTATGCTCAAAATTCGGGAATTACATATCAAGCTATAATTTACAACCCAGCTACCGAAATATTACCAGGGAACAATAATGCTAATGCGGTTTTGGCAAATAAGGATGTTTGTCTTCGTTTTTCAATTATTGATGATAGCTCAAACATAGAATATCAAGAAACACAAAGGGTCAAGACAGATGATTTTGGGATGGTTAATCTCTTGATTGGAGAAGGGGATCAAATAGGAGGATATGCTTTTAATTTTGCAGCAGTAGTTTGGGATAGAACTAGAAAGAAATTACAAGTTGATATTGATATCAACTCCTCTTGCGCCAATTTTATAGAAATTAGCAAACAAGATTTTTCTATTGTTCCGTATGCTTATGCATCTAAAGTTGCTGAAACTGTTTCGGGAATTGTGCCAATTAGTAACGGAGGTACGGGGTCAAATACTATTGCTGGAGCCAAGACAAATTTAGGGTTGAATAATGTAGACAATACAAGCGATATCAATAAACCAATTTCAATACCTACACAAACAGCATTAAATGATAAAGCCCCTTTAGCATCTCCCTCATTGACAGGAACACCTTTGTCTCCAACGGCACCTCCAGGAACAAATACAAATCAAATTGCCACTACTGCCTTTGTAACAACTGCTATTGCTGCCGCAACTATACCAGATGCTACTACTACAGCAAAAGGAAAGATAAAATTAGCTGGGGATTTGGGAGGAACTGCAGACCTGCCGATTATTCAGAATGGAGCAGTAACAACTAATAAAATTGCATCTGGTGGAAACAATAAAGTTTTAGTGACTGATAATGCTGGTGCTGTAGCTTGGATTGATAAAGATGATTTTGGGGTAATGGCTGATCAAATATCTATTGAAGGTTTAGGAACTACCGCAAGTCCATTCAAAGTAAAAGATTTAGGAATTGTTACCAATAAACTTGCCGCTGCTGCAGTTACTCCAAATAAAATTGCTCCCGGAGCAAACAATACTGTGTTGGTAACAGATTTTATGGGTAATGTTGCTTGGATAGATTCCAATGCATTTGGTGCAGTTGCCGATATGACAACAATCGAAGGTTTAGGAACCACTGCCAGTCCATTTAAAGTAAAAGATTTAGGGATAATTACTTCTAAATTAGCGAATGATGCGGTGACGACTCTAAAAATTGCTAATGCCGCTGTAACAACAACAAAGATAGCCTCTGGAGGTAACAATAAAGTATTGGTAACCGATAATACAGGGGTTGTTACTTGGTTAGATGCATCTGCTTTCGGGGCTGTAGCCGATATGTCTACTATTGAAGGCGCTGGAACTACTGCAAGTCCATTCAAAGTAAAAGACTTAGGAATTATTACTGCCAAAATAGCCGATGCAGCAGTAACCACCGCTAAAATTGCTGACCTAAATATTACTACATCAAAAATAGCAGATGCTAATGTGACAAATGCGAAACTAGCCGATTTAAATGTTACCACAAATAAATTAGCCAATGCTGCTGTTACAACTTCGAAAATAGCATCAGGAGGTAACAATAAAGTACTAATTACAGATAACACAGGTGTAGTAGCATGGATAGATGCTTCGGCTTTTGGTGCTATTGCCGATATGACATCAATTGAAGGAGCAGGAACTTCTGCAAGTCCATTTAAAGTAAAAGACTTAGGAATTATTACGGCCAAACTAGCTGACGGAGCAGTAACTACAAATAAAATTGCCGATTTAAACGTAACCACAGATAAGGTAACTAACAATGCCATCACAACAGTAAAATTAGCCGATGCGAATGTTACTACCACCAAACTAGCTGATGCTTCGGTAACGACAGCTAAAATCGCATCAGGAGGAAACAATAAAGTATTGGTAACAGATAATACAGGAGCTGTTGCTTGGATAGATAAAACAGCTTTTGGAATAGTTGCAGACCAAGCTACCATCGAAGGAGCAGGAACTACCGCAAGTCCATTTAAGGTAAAAGACTTAGGTATCATTACAGCTAAACTAGCCGACAATGCGGTTACTACAGTTAAGATAGCTGATGCAGCAGTAACTACAGCCAAACTAGCCGACAGCAACGTAACCACCTCAAAAATCGCTGATTCGAATGTTACCAATGCTAAGTTAGCAGCTGATGCAGTTACAACAGGAAAGATATTAGACGGCACGATACTCGTAGATGATTTAGCGAACAACTCGGTTGAAACAGCCAAAATCAAGGACTTAAACGTAACGACCACCAAACTAGCTGATGCAGCCATAACGACAGCTAAAATAGCTTCTGGCGGGAACAATAAAGTATTGGTAACCGACAACACAGGAGCTGTTGCTTGGATAGATAAAACAG
>JACCDH010418363.1_pt1 | contig 32655 bp, 21 predicted proteins | sample 7442481 | NCBI WGS metagenome assembly JACCDH01 (sample SAMN15323433, study PRJNA562643) | freshwater metagenome | isolation source: river surface water | place: USA:Blue River Watershed | collected 2017-08-15
ATTCAATTGAATTAAACGTGGCGGTGAATTTACCCAGCTGGGGCAATGAGATCCGCATCATGTTGGAAGAGGATGGCTATTTTGATGGTCAAAAATTTCATTACTTCAATGACCGACAAACGCAACTGCATTTGATTCAAGCGCCAGCTTCAAATTAATACTTGAGAATAAGTAGTTCCTCCTGAAAGTCCAACGAGGAGGATGATTCGTTGGACTTTTGAAGCGACCTCAACCTGACCAGTCAACTAATTACAAACGCCAATCCTTCTTTCGCAACGGCAGGTTGAGGCCTTGCTAAAATCCGCCCCTGCTTGACAGTTTGAATGCCCTTCCATACTCTCAATTTAATATTAAGCATCTCATTTTAAAAAGAATATTCATAAAAGGACTTTATGCAGATTTCGCGACCTCTCAAGTTAGCAGCCTTGCTGTGCATGCCGTTTTTTGTGATTGCTGCAGCAATTTATCCCGTCAGTTCATGGAGTGAGGCTTGGTTAAAAACCAATATACAATGGCTGCGCTGGTCACAGTTCCTCTCACCCCAGCATACTATTGGTTTGGAACTTCAGACTGCAGATGCATACCAACAATTCCATGCGCGAACGTCCAGCGCTTTGCTGAGGCAAATAAAGGCACAATTAAGCGCTGCGGCGGCTGCGCCAAATACTGATACAGAGCATCGCTACCAGATATTTGCGAGGCAATTAATTTCCCGACATCAATCGTGGGTCAGTCGTTCTGCCGAGCTACTTTTGATAAAAGCCGAGCTTGAACTCTTGCAGCAACAAACGGAACAGGCCTTGCAAAGCTTGACCCAAGCTCATGATCTTATAAATAAAAATCAAGAAGAGTACGATACTGTCGTTGGGGAAGTCTTAGGGCAACGATGTCAACTCGAACAACAATTGGGTTTATTGAGTGCCAGCAAACTCAGTTGTGAGCAGTATTACCAATGGACAGAACAAGGTCGCAACATTTCAATCGATTTAAAAGCTCAGGCAGCATTATTGCAAGGCTTGAATGCCCTACATTTGCAGCAAACACACCAAGCGAAAGAGTGGTTTAGCCAAGCGCTTAGCTTGTTAGAGGGGCAGCAAAAACAATTCCCGATGCTTACCATCAAAGTGTTGCAAGCGGATGCGTTAGCGCTTCACGATTTAGGCAATTTTGCTATGGCCGGTCACAATTTAGAGCAAGCCTATCAGCTTTATCAAGAAGCCATGCTCAATGATGTGCTGTTAGAGGTTGAATTGTTAACAAATCTTGCGACTCATTTCAATGAAACTGGACTGTATCAACAAGGTTATGATGCTGCGAAAAAAGCTAAAACTCTGTATCAACAAGAACTCAACAATAATTTACCTCTCGCAGTGGCAATCTCAAATCTGCTGGGTTCTTTTGCGCAAGATCTGGGGCAGTTCGCAGAAGCTTTTCAGCATTATCAAGATGCCCTTCAGTCACTACAGCAAGCGTTTCCAAAGGCACATCCCGACACTGCAGCTGTGCTTAATAATCTAGGTTCTCTTTCGAATGCTGTAGCAAACCAAGAACAAGCAAAAATCTATTATCAACAAGCATTAACGATGCGTCGTGAACTTTTTGGTGAACATCATCTGGAAGTATTCGCTACAGAAAACAATTTGGCATTGGTTTATACAGACCTGAATGAAACGAGTAAAGCCATTGAACTGTTTGAGAAAACCCACGCGAAACTGCAAGCTTCTGAAGCAAAGGATCATCCACTCGCAGAAGTCCTTGCTGTCAATTTGGCTCGGAGTTATCTCGATGTGGGAGATCCAAGGGCTGGGGCGTTACTAAAGGATTCAATTGCGACGCAACAAAAGCGGTATGGTGCATCACATCCCAAACTGTTACCAACGCTGATTGGACTTATCGATTTTTATCAACAACAAAAAAGCTGGTTAGAAGCGGAAATGCTGAGTCAACGCGCGTTGAATATTGCTCAAACATCTTTGCCAGAACACCATAGTGATATTGCAACTTGCCTGTTTAAACTGGCGCGCACTTATCATCTTGCTGGCGATCTGGCCAAAGCAGAGCAGTACTATCAAAAAGAACTGATCATTTTGCAGCATAATCAAGATGTCGCTGGGCAACAAGGCACTTTGAAACGCCTCATTGAATTGTTTGATGAACGTGGCGATGCCGCGAAATCGCAAGCCATCAAAACACGCTTAGCCGAGCTGAATGAGCGCGGATAAAAGGCGGCTACCGCCTTTTATCCCCAATTTAAGTTGACTGCTAAGGCTTAGTTGCTTTCAGTTCTTCATACCCGCCCGCGTTATGCACATTGGTAAAGCCTAATTTTTTCAACTCCGCCTCAGCCAAGCCTGAACGACGACCCGAACGGCAATAGAGTTTGATTTCGGCATTTTTGTCTTGGGTGACGCTGGCAATTTTCCCTGCGATTTCGGTATGCACAATATTCACTGCCCCCGGTAAATGACCGGCATTAAATTCTTCGGCACTGCGCACATCAATCCAAATAGTCTCAGCAGCCAAAGCGAGTTGACTAAAAAAGGCTGTGCCCACTAAGCAAACGGTTGCAATACATTTTTTGAAGGAAAACATGGATGACTCCTATCTATGCTAGCTATGAATAATTAACTAATGATCTTTACTTGGGAGAATGTACATTAGATTTTTCTACAATACTAATTGTCTCGGCAAATGCCAAATGTTTCAAGAAAAACACTCGTTCAATCAAAACAGCAAAAGAGCCCAAGGCCCCTTTGCTATGTTGACTGCTCACGCATGGTTATTTGCTTGGCGTCACATCAATCCTTTCAATCTCCTGATCTACCGGATCCATCATAAAATCCAGCCGGACACTGGCCTTTTTCATCCCAGCCGCTGAGGGTGAATAAGCCCATTGCTGTAAAGCTCGCACCGCTTCTTTTTCAAAGACTTGCTCGGGTACTGCTTTGATCACCTTCACATTTTCGACACGACCGTCCGGTTGAATGTCGAACTCTGCAACCACATACCCTTCAATTTTTTGCCGAGCGGCTTCAATCGGATATCTTGGTTCCACACGCATCGTCGGCGCCACAACATCGCCCGCCGCTTGCACCGGCTGTTGTAACCAAAGTGTCGTGCCCAATACCATCGCTAGGGTGATGGCCATCGCAGTTTTACTAAAACCATGTTGTTGTTTAATTTGGATAAGTCGTTGTTTCATCATTTTTTTATCTCCGTAGTGGTTGGTCAGTAACTGCCAATTGGCAGCACCGTGTTGTGCATTACTTAGTAGCGCATAGCTATAAGCAATTTTTTGCTCGGCATTGGCGTCTTTTAACACCAACGCATCACAGGCAAGCTCCTGATCTTGTCGGTAAGCACGGTAGGCCAACCAACTGAGTGGGTGAAACCAGAATAATGTCAGTAAAAACAACGCTAAGTAGTTCCAATGCAAATCGCCACGCTGCCAATGGGTTAGTTCATGCTTCAGGATCAGTTGTTGCTGTAATGGGCTAAACCTGTGTTGAAAATCTTGCGGCAGTAATAATGTTGGCCGGAAAAAACCAGTGACAAAAGGCCCCAATTCTTGTGGGCTTTGCTTGCAAATGAACGGGTTCACCCTGTTGTCTCGATGATCTGATAACTCTGACTGCTGTTGAAACGAAAACAAATCCATGGGTATCGGCGTTGCGAAGCCTAACACCCGGGCCAAATACTGCTGCTGTTTCAGCATCAACACCGCAATGACCATTACACCGATGAGCCAAATAATCGCCCAAATATTGGCCGTCTCTAAAGACTTGCCAAGCTCTAAACTGATTTTACTGGCGCTGACCTGCAGCTGATAAATCTCACTCTCTCCCGTGAAGAGCCCCGATAATGGCACTGCTGAAAGCAGCAATAGCATGGGCACAGCCCCCCATAAACTATATTGCCAACGAGCGCCTAACCAACGTAACACCATGGGTCGCATTAATAATAAAAGCGCCAATAGCACAGTGAATGGCAACAACTGACTGAGCAGCCAACTGATCATTTTTGTTGCTCCTGTTCCCATTGTTGAATCAACAATTTCAACTCAGCAACATCTTCAGATTTGAGCTGTTGCTGCTCGGCAAAACCCGCCACCAAAGGCGCCAAGCGACCAGAAAATAGTCGCTGGACGAAACTCATACTCTCGCGCTGAAGATAATCCGCCTGTTGTAGCACAGGGCTGTACAAATACGCACGGCCATCTTTCTCAAAACTCACGGCCCCTTTGGATACCAATCGATTTAATAAAGTTTTCACCGTTTTCTCATGCCATTCGCTGGCATCAGCCAGTTGTTCAACCACTTCATTTGCAGTGCGTGGCGCTTGAAGCCATAACACTTTCATCACTTCGAGCTCTGCTGGACTAATTTCTTTCATATTTCAATTCCTCTGGCATAAGCCTGCTCTCTAGCAAACTGCAGACAACAAATACAAACAACAACTGCAAACAACAACTGCACTAAAGATTACATTTGTAATCTTTATATATTACAAGCGTAATCTTTGCAAGTTTTGCGTCGATAATTAATAAATCATCATTTTGCGAGAGCAGGGGCGAGGTCAAATAAGAAGGCTAGCGTCATTACAACGAGCATTGATGAGGTCAAAGTCATTCATCCGAGTTTCAATGACTCTGACCCCATTGATATTACTGGCTTAACACCGCAAGTACGGGTTCATTGTTCTCTGCACCGAGGTATTGTGCAACTTGGCTAAAGCCATATTCCGCAGCAAATTCAGCGATGGGCATTTGGTTGCAACGCACCATTTTTTGCACGCTGCGAAGCCGTTCGCCTCTGCTTTTTAATAACTCAGTGAGCTTGGTCACATCATTATGAGTCACCGCCACGCACAGCTGCGTTTCGAATGAATCATCTGTTGCTACAAACTTATACTGCGCCGCTTGCACACTCATTGTGCTCACTGCGAAGATCCCGACCATCATTGACATGAACGTTTTCATCGTACTTGCTCCTTAGCCAAGTGAACTTGTTTGGCAGAACAATCATGCAAGGCAAAGATGACGAAGCCTTGAAGCCGCTGTGGCAACTTCAGGAAACTTTGATGAAATCACTGTCATACGATGTCTTGAAATCGTCATGAGGCAGATCCGAAGCACTGCCTTTAATCAACAGTGTGGCGCCATATGCGCAAAACATCACTATGGGGATGATCCAATCGCACGTTTAGCGATTACTTGTATGCTGAAAACTCAAACTCAATTGTTAAGCATCATACTTTCTCAGCAAGGACACCCTCACTATGACAGTTTTTACCCCGACATTCGCCGCAAAGCGTGCGGCCAAAACCTTTAGAAATGGGCTGGTACTGAGCTTGTTGGCTGCGGCAAGCTTTGGCGCTTTCGCCGCGCCTAGTTACCAAAGCACAGAATTAGCACCAGGCCTGTATATGATCAGTGGCAGTGGTGGCAATGTCGCCTTTTATGCCAATGGCAATGCCAGTTTATTAGTGGATGCACAGTACGCTGAAACTGCACCCCAACTACAAGCTGAATTGGCGCGTTTGGCGAAAGACAGCAAAATCGGCACCTTGGTGAACACGCATTTCCATAAAGATCACGTCGATGGCAACGCGATTTTAGGCCAAGGCGCCACCATTATTGCCCATCCAAACACCAGCAAACGCTTAAACGCCGATGCAAAATTCAATAAGGCGGGTCTACCTACCAAAACTATCAGCGCGACTGAAACTTTGACGCTGGGCCAGCAAAATGTTGTGCTGCAAACCATGCCGGCCAGCCACACAGATACGGATTTGATTGTCAGATTCGATAAAGTCAATGTACTGCATATGGGCGATTTATTCTTTGCCGATCGTTTTCCTTTCATCGATCTGAAAAGCGGTGGCTCGGTCGCCGGTTATATTGCCAACCTTAAACAAATTCTGGCCAGTGTTGATGAACAGACCAAAATTATTCCTGGTCACGGCCCATTGATGGACAAGGCGGGTTTAACGCGTTTCTTACAGATGATCGAACAAACCCAAGCTGAAGTTGGACAAATGCAAGCCAAAGGCTTGGATGTTGATGCTGCAGTGAAACAAGGCTTGAGTGCCCAATGGAAAAAATGGAGCTGGAATTTTATCAACGAAGAGCGTTGGATCCGGACTTTATACGGCCAAACTGGCAAGTAACATTGTATTTGTTGTGGTGTTGGGATTAGCCGGCCGCAGCTGGCTAATCCCAATCTTGGTGGATCCCAATCTCAGTGAATGAAAGGCTTATGCCACCATTGACCTAGTAAGCTTGGAACACCGGCTTGTTCGCCTCTAACGAACTCAACCGACTTCTGGCGCCACTGAGTTCTGACTCTAAGCGGTAAATCGAGTCCTGCGCACTACTCATAGCCTGTCTGGCATTCTCTGCTTCATCACGGCATTGCTCAATTTGATAATTCACTTCATTAGCCCGGTTCTGTGCTTGCGTGCGACAATTTGAAACACAGTATTGGTCAGTCTGCGTTTCGTAATAAGTGCCGTTAAAGACGTTTTGTGTACAGCCCATTTCACAAGCCGCGGCATTTAAGCCATCGGCAAAAATCCCTAAACCATCTTGGCTACAATCTTGATTCGCGGTGCTCTCTTCGTTCGAAATCGTATTTTGATAAGAACTGATCGAGCTTTGCCACGTCGAGATATTGCTGTTGAGGGTGTTCACCTCAGACTGCCATTGCGCTAAGCGGGCGTTAAAATCATCATAATGTTTTTTCGCAGCATTCGCCGCAGCTGCATAACCATTCGCAGCCAAATTATAGCGCGATGCAGCATCGGCCCAACTGCCGGCGGCATTGAGTTTTTCTGCTTCACCAAAACGGGCATGGCCTTCACCGCCGCGCGCGTCGGTGGCATAACCGCCACTCACCCAATCGGCCCAGTTTTTCTTTAAGCTTTGCGCTTGTGCTTGCGCGCTAATCACCTGCTGCGCATCGGCAAGTAACTTTTGGTAGCCTTTGTCCAAATCAGCAAAGGATTTGGCAGCACCCACCACTTCGCCCGTTTTAAAATCGTTTTCGGCTTTGCTAAATTGCCCAGCATATTGCTCATTGAGTTTGTGTTTCAAACCGCGCTGATTGCGATAAGCTTCCCACGCTGTTTTTGCACGACTGGCACGATTTCTATATTCGCCGGCGTTACGCGAAGCATTTTCAAGTTCAGTGTATTGTTCAAACAAGGCCTGATATTCAACCCCAGCAGGGACTAAATCCCCACTGCCCCATTGTTGCTCGGCTTTATCAAAACGCGCACCATATTCGTCGGTAAATTTGGTCTGTAAACCTTTGCTTTTGGCATAGGCCAACCAACTTTCCCGCGCCTTGGCAGCTTTGGGTTTGAACTCAGCCCCAGCAATCAAAGACTTGGTTGCTGCGGCAAAGCCCTTGGCAACTTTTTCCAAAATTGGCGCGGCATCCGCGAAGGCTTCTTTGCTCAGCAACTCGGTCGCTGTGACTAATTCTTTTTCTAATGCATCGGTTGCTGGGATTGATTTGATGTCGTATTTCGGGGCCGTGGCTTGCCAAATACTGCGCTCATGCGCACTAGCCGCTTTATACCGAGCGACATTTTCAGAGGCATCGGCTTGGCGCAATAAATCTTCATAACCTCGAATGGCTTCGTCATACACCGCCAAACTTTCTTTATAAGCTTTGCTTTGCATTAAATCTTTGGCATGAGATGCCTTGCCGTTTAATTCCCCTCGCTTATTCGAATCAATCAAATACGTGGTTAGGATCTCTTCTTGGGCCTCCAGAACGCGCTGCAACTCTTGCTGCTCAGCCAGCTTTTGTTCGATTGCCGCTTTCTCTTTGGCCGCAGCTCGGCCTAATTCAGATTCCGTTTGCCGCGCCTCAAACTTCACTTCCTGTAAGCGATTGCGGACCGCTGTGCGAGCGCCTTCCAAACGATTATTGAGCGTTTTTAGTTTCCCTTCAGCGGTTGAACCTTCCGCTTTAAAGGCATTAATTTCTTCTTGCGAATAAGGCCGAATTTGATCCCACAACGGGATCAGATTGCCGGTCAAGTGCAACCCTCCCAGACCTACGGCCACGGCAAAACCACCAATTAACCACCATTTCAGCCCGTTGCCGCTGGCATTATTACCCGATTTTCTGCTTGGTTTCGCTTTGGGTTTGCTGCCAAAACCAAATGAAGATTTTTTCTTTAAAAACTCTTCTTGCGCTTCTTTGATGGTAGCAAAACGATCATCAGGATTGCCCGACAGCATTTGATCCACCACATCGGATAAATGTTTGCTGACGTCTTTGTGAATTTTATTCAAGCTATCCACCCGGCCTGCGGGCACATGGCCACTGATCATTTCGTACAGCATCACGCCCACGGCGTACTGATCGGCACGCCCGTCGATATCAGTCCGCCCTTTGAGCTGCTCAGGCGCCATATAATAGGCGGTCCCCATCGCAGCCCCAGTTTTGGTCATCTGGCTGGAGTTCATCACCCGAGCGATACCAAAATCCATAATTTTGATTTTGCCTTCGCCCGTGATCCAAATATTTTCAGGTTTAATATCGCGATGGACTGTATATTCGTGCGCATGTTGCAACCCTTCGCAGACGTCTTTAGCAATTGCCAACGCCTCATCCACTGTCATGCTTTGTTTGGTCAGTTCAAGATTTTCTAAGTACTGACGCAGGTTTTGCCCTTCTAGCAATTCCATCGTAATGAAATACAGCTCGCCATCATTTTGCACGTCATAGACATTGACAATGTTGGGGTGACTTAATTGGCTCGAAATACGCGCTTCATCTAAAAAGCGTTCTTTTGCGGCTGGCGAACTCAGCAAAGCCGGTAACAACACTTTAATGGCAATACTTTGGTCACGGTTTTTATCAAAAGCGCGATACACCGCGCCCATCCCACCAATGCCGATACATTCTTCAATCCGAAAACGGCCTGCAAGCACATCGCCTGCTTTGAACTGCAAAGCCGCTTGGTTTTCTTGCACAAAACCTGGGCCAAACTGCGGTAAATCAGCCAGTTTGGTTTGGCTTAATGGGCTAGATGCCGGCGCAACTGGCGGTGCTTTCGGGGTTGGAGCAATGGATACTGCGCCGCTGTCCGTCGCAGCAGATAATGAGGGTTCAATTCGGGTTTGAAATTGGGTTTGGCTATCAAGCGCAGAAATGACCGGTTCTTGTCGTTCAATGAGGCTGTCCGCCGCTGCTGCAGTGTGCTCGGATACTTCATCGTCTTGCGCAGTCAAAGTGGCTTCAGCCGCAGGTCGCACAAAATCATCCGCTGTCAGGATAGCTAAAATCTGCTGCATTTCTGCTTGCACCGCTTCGTACTTACTCCGCAGCTCTGGCGTCGGCGCTCGTGCAGCCATGTCCTGCACTTTAGCAAGCTTCTGTGTTGCCGCAGCAATCAGCTCAGCTTGACTGCTAGTTGGCTCCACCCCAAGTTTGGCGACAATGTCATTGAATTCCATGCTGAACCCCAAAATTTATGCGCACCTGAAATTGCAGAAGCGCGTTATTGTTTTTATCTGAGCAAAGTTATAGCAAATGCAATGACTAGAATTGAAGCAAAAATCCTGCTGCGCCCCAAGTTTCGGCGAAATTCCCCAAAATAAACACAGAACTTTCGTCACTTAGTTAACATAAAGTGATTTATCAGTAAGCAAAACATGATGAATTTATGTGCAAGTATTCGGGTTGATTTTCTCGCATGCTTAATCCGGCAAAGCGAGTCAGACTCTGCGGTTGCGCCCACCTGTTGCACAAAGGCTTTGCGTGATTTTACTTGTCGCCATCCCCTGCTTACTCCTATGATGGTTAGCATCTAAAGTGCGAACGACAGCGCAATTGAACCAAGGTTTTGTAATGCAAATGATTGAACAACTGAGTCGTGAATTTAATAGCAATATCAACACCAGTCTGGATATCTGCCAAGTGCTAGAACGCGGTCAGGCCAATACTCCTTTGGCCGATTTGTTTCAGCAATTGCAAAAAAACCTGGGCAATAAACCTTTAGGGATCACCTTGATTGGTTTAACGCCAGAGACGCGTAATGCCGCCTTAAAATGGCTTTATGGCCATAACTTCGCGGTATTTTCACTGGAAGTGAGTCAGCAAATTGGTCTGTTAGAAGTGCAGCTGAAAGACCAAGGCTATTCGCTAGAAAAAAGTACCGGTGAACGTTTAGAGTTCGATTCTTGGGATGATTTTATGCACGCGGCGCAGGAAGCGCGATTATTTGCCGCCGTCGCGCCCGATCAAGTCAGTGCCAAAGGAGCATTAAAAATTGGCACCCAAAGCGTCACGACCGCACGAAATCTGCAAGTGTTAATCCCTGAAAGTTGTGAATTTATTGCCAATTCGCCTGCGCTACTGTCCCGTTTATTGGCTGAGTCGAATTTAATTATGGTGGCCGGCGAGCCCAACCAACAACTTTCCGCCAGCGATCAGGCGGTGTTAGCGCAATTGTTGGATGATATGGTGGCCTGCTGGCCGTTACTACCGGTTGATGAGCTGAATCCAAATACGCATTTCCCGGAAAAAGGTTGGTGGACGCAGCTGAGAAGCGCCGTCACTTTATCGCCCACGTTGCTCACAACGCATGTCGATACCGCCATCCCCACCGCACTGGCAGAAGTCAGCCACAATTTACGCCAAGGTTTGCAATTTGCATTACAAACCAAACGTTTACATTCAGTCTGCGAGGCGATGAAAGAGCGATATGAACAAGAATTACGGCAACTCAATAGCCGCAAGTCGCGCGAAAGCCGTCGCACCGATGAATCCTCACCCGCGCTGGATTATAGTTTTTGGAGCCAGTTAAAAACCGAACTTGCAGACGAAATTCAAAGTTTACAAAAAGACTTACAAGAATCCAGCCGGCGACGAGAAGTGCCAACAGGCACCACTCATGTCTCGCTGAAACAACTCATCGACACCATCGACTATGACGACTTAGACCGCGAAGATCATTACAAAGTCATCAAATTATCATTGTCACGGAAATCGCAAGATGATTTGACCGGGTTTATTCAACAGCAGAGCAAACAACAGCTGCGCCAAGATGGCGAAACCATTCAGCAACGCCTACAAACCCTGCTCGATCGGATCAGCGACAAGCTGCAAAAACAAACCGGCGCCTTGATTGGTTGGCAGTTACCGAAATTGCCTGAAAAAACCATCTGGCAGGACATGCAAGAACTCATCAGCCTGGAACTGCGTTATCAAGGGGAGTTACCGAAAAGGGGCTTTATCGATCGCTTAAGCGAAGGTCGCAAATCAGTGATGGTCGTCATGATGTCCGTGATGTTGCTCGGTTATGTTGGGATGGATTTGCGCAGCTCGCCTTGGCTGAGTTTTATCGTCGTGCCGATGTTTTTTGGCGCTATCGGCTATAGCTTTTATAGTTTCCGTAAAGATGAAGAATATCGATTAGACAAAGAGTTAACCCGAGTCCGTGAAGAGTTGTTGTCGGCGGGTCGGCGCACCATCACCGACTTAAACCGTTTGAAACAGACCAAACTGAATGAATTTACCGATCAGCTGAAAAAGCAATGGCTGCAACAGCTCGAAGCCTTTGCCAAAGAGCAACAAAACAAACAACAAGCAGAACAAACCCAAGCGGCCAGCAAGGCCAAAGCTCGGATTGGTGCGATTGATAGCCAATTGAGCGAGCTGAACAGCCTCAGTAGTGCGGTGCAGCGGGTGAGCCGGGATGTGCAAAGTTTGCTGGAAAAAACACGTCAGATGCTCAGTCAGTTAAACAAATGAAGGATGTGAATGCATGTTGTATTTGGGCATTGATTTAGGCACAACCTATTCGCTGGTCGCGTATATGAATGACCATGGTCAACCCACGCTGTTTCCTGACTATCATGACGCCAACGAATTTCGCACGCCCTCTGTTGTGCATATCAGTGCTGAAGGTTGTTATGTGGGCGCGACCTTGGAAGCTATCTTGGATGACGAACCGGAACTGAGCCAAGCGCGATTTTTCAAATTGGCGATGGGCACCCCCGCTCCCGTCTATCAGGACCATTTACAGCGCGGTTGGTGGCCGCAGGCGCTGTCGGCCTTGGTGCTCAAGAAAATGCTGCATGATGTTGAAGCCTTTGCGCACGACGAGATCGGTGGTGCACTCATTACAGTGCCCGCCAATTTTAACGATGCCCAGCGCCGGGCAACCCGCGAAGCGGCCCAAATGGCCGGATTAACGCGGGTGAAGTTGATGGATGAACCGGTCGCAGCCGCAACCTTTTATGGCTTTAATCGCAAAGGCGCTGAGCAGACGCTGTTTGTTTATGATTTAGGCGGCGGCACTTTTGATGCAACGGTGCTACAAGCCGGTGAGTCTGGCTTATATTCGTTAGCCACCGAAGGCAGTAACCAACATGGCGGTATTCACGTGGACGCTATGATTATGGATTTCATTTTAGATGAATATCAGCGTCAACATGGCATCCGACCAACGGACGACACGAGCTTGATGATTTTGCGACGCTTCGCCCATGACACCAAATTAGCCTTGGTCAAACCGGGTAAAAATCGCGTCAGCAAAACCTTCTTATTAGGCGGCAAATCCATTGAATTCGTGTTAACGCGCGAACTGTTTCACCAGATGATTAACCAATTTATTGATGAAACCATTGCCGTTTGTCAGCGCTGTCTGCAGGCCGCAGGCTTGGACTGGAGTTTTATCGATACCATTTTGCTCACGGGCGGCTCTTCATTATTGCCGTTAGTGCCGGAGAAATTAGCCAAAGTCAGTGGCCGCCCAATCGACCAGCTGGTTTGCAAGCAACCGCATCAAGCAGTCGCGTATGGCGCCGCCATTTTAGCGGCTCAGCAATTTAACCATCAGCATTTGGGCCCAAAATTGCAATCCATTTGTGCCTATGATCTAGGGATCCGCGTGATGGGCAAAGACGGCCAGCCCACCGTCAAAGTGCTGGTCAGTAAAAATACCCCGGTGCCGGCTTCGGCTCGAATGACCTTTTATACCAACAGAGCCGATCAAACTCGGTTGATTATCGAAGCTGTGCAACAACGCGATAATGGCCAAAGTATCAGCGAAAATAGCCTCGGCTATTTTGCTTTTGCCATCGATAATCCGCGGGCTAATTACCCTTTAGAAATTGAATTAGCCTATGATTTGGAAGGATTAGTCGTGATTACAGCCCGCGATCCGGAAACCGGCCGCCAAGTTCGGCAATTGATGGATGAGCAAACTCAAGCCATGGATAATCACTTGTTGTTACAACAACCTTGGGTTGAAGGCATTCGAATTAACCCATAACTGGCGGCAGCAAGCGCCTGTCTACCCCAAGGTGAACGCGAGGAGGTCTATGTCTGCAAAACTTGCGGTGGCTAGTTTTAGCCATTGTGGCTGGCAACGCAGCAATAACCAAGATGCCATCCTAGTCGCTGCAGCTGAGGGCATTTTTTTATTGGCTGATGGCATGGGCGGCCATGCGGGAGGTGAAATCGCCAGCCACCTTGCTTGCGAGCAAGTGTTGCAAGCGTTACAACAAGGCGCCTCGATCCTTGATGCCGTTCAGCACAGTCATCAGTGCATTTTGCAGCGCGGGCAACAACAACCAGAACTGCACGGCATGGGCACAACTTTACTCTCGGCGCAAGCGCAGCAACAACACTTGCTGTTCAGTTGGCTTGGCGATAGCCGAATTTACCGCCTTCGAAAAGGGCAACTGCAGCAGCTCTCGACTGATCATTCCTTTGTTCAGCAATTGATCGACCGCGCAGTGCTGACGCCCGAAGAAGCCCTGACTCATCCGCAGCGCCATCTGTTAACGCAGGCCTTAGGCCAGTTATCAGGAAAATCACCCGTGCCGAGCATCATCAAGGCTCAGTACCAACAAGACGATGTCTATTTACTTTGCTCTGACGGCGTATCCAATATGCTTGAGCCTGCCGCCCTTCGCACCATCTTACATCAACCACAGCAGGAATTAGCCACACTGGCTGAGCAGCTGCTGGCTGCGGTGCTCGCCACAGAGGCAAGTGATAATGCCAGTGCGATTTTATTGAAAGTGCTGGAGGCACCCAAACGCACATTTTGGCGAAAACTTTGGCGCAAAGATCAATAAGTTCACGCCAATTCACCTCATGCTAATTGCGATGCTAATTGCACTTCTGATTGCACTTCTAACCACACTTTGAGGCAGCTTTAGCCGCTGAGCTGGCTGCATCATCTGCGCTTTCCCGAGCTTTGCGCGCCATGTCGTAAATCTCTTCCAGTAATTTTGAGGCGGTATCGTGAAACCCCTGCACTTGTTTTGAACCATTTTCCGCATCCCCGGCGGCCGTGCGCGCCGCTTCAGCATGCTTCTGGGCATTCTCCACTTCTTTCCAAGCCGTGGTTTGTGCATTTTTAATATCAGTTAAAATATCATTGGCGGTTTTAAGCACAGTTTCGAGTTGCGATAATAACTCTTTGGCATGCGAAGCAGCTTGCTCCATCGCAGCTCGCGCTTGGTCGCGCAATAATTCAGTGGCCACTTTAGCCGCTTCCGCCGCTTGTTGCGCAGAATGGGTTTGCGAAAGTGCCGATTGCGCGTTGCTGGCCGCGGTATTTGCGCTGTCTGCTGCGCTGTGCGCTTGCATCGCTGCTGACCGCGCTTCACCCGCCATGGCTTCGGCATTATTGGCCGAGCTTTGGGCATTGCCTGCCGACGCTTGCGCCTGCCCTGCTGCAGTTTGTGCAGTGCCTGCCGAACTTTGCGCGACATTAGCCGAACCTTGGGCTTGGCTGGCTGAGCCTGCGGCCATATTGGATGAATTGGTCGCTTCACTGGCTTCTTGTTGCGCCGTAGCTGAAAATTGGGTGGCTTCCTGAGCTTCTTTTTGGGCTAAATCAGCCGCTAACTTCGCTTCTTCCGCTTCTTTTTCTGCTAATTTTGCGGCCTCTTCAGCTTCTTCCGCCTCTTTAGCCGCTTGCTCTTGTGCTTTTTGGGCTTCAGCTTCGCGCTGTTTAGCGCGCTCACTAGCCTGCTCCGCTTCAGCTTGCGCTTGCTCACTGGCTTTTTGCGCAGCCTCCGCCGCCTGTTGCGCGGCTAAGGCTTCTTTTTCTGCTTGTTCTGCTTTGGCAGAAGCTTCCTCCGCTTCTTTGGCTTCTTGCTCTGCGGTATCCGCTTGTTGCTGTGCCTGTTCAGCGGAAGTGCGAGCAACATCCGATTGTTGCTCAGCTTGCTGTGCAGCATTGGTTGCTTGTGACATCTGCTGCTGAGCTTCACTGGCGGCTTGGCTCGCTTGTTGGGCTTGTTGCGATGCATCCTGTGCCGAATTTTGCGCTGAATTGGCTTGTTGCCCCGCTTCCTGCGCTTGCTGCGAAGCACTTGCCGCGGCTTGGCTCGCCATCGAAGATTGTTGTTCGGCGGTTTGCGCCGCATATTGGGCAGTCGATGCTTGTTGATCTGCGAGCTGACTCGCTTGCGTCGCTTCTTGCGCTTCACGCTGCGCATCGGATGCCAATGACTGTGCTTGCTGACTATAGTTTTGCGTTGCCGTCATATCGGCTTGTGCTTGCTGCGCCGCATTCTGCGTTTGCTGCGCCAACGCCTCCGATTGTTGTGCGGCCGACTGCGCAAGCTGGCTGGCTTCTTGCACTTGCTGCACCTGCGCGCCAGCTTGCTGTGCTGCAGTCTGCGCTTGCTCAGCATCGGCTTGCGCTTTCAGTTTTTCCTGCTCGGCTGCAGCGGCCGCTTGTTGGGCTCGTTCTGCTTGTGCTCTTGCTTCAGCCAGTTGCGCTTGCAGTTGTGCTAGGGTGTCATCAATCGCCATCGTGGTGCTCTCATTCAGGGTTATGCCCGGTTGTACTCGGCTCAATCCAGTAAGCAAGTCAATTCCAAAAAGCTTCACCTCACTATGTCAGAAGTTGGTGCCAGTGGCTAGTTTTAGCGACACGGCGTCATGTTCAGCCTAGGATTTGCCATCATCATCACAAAGCAGATGGTTTCAAAACGAACAAAGACCAACTCATTGAGTCCATTTATTATTTAACAAATTGCCGTTCGTGTTGAGCGAAAATCCCAGCATCGGACACTCAAAAATAGTGTGGCAATTTTGCAAACACATCCAATTACAAATATCCTTATAAAATTCATCAGAACTAGCTTTACAGCCGGCAAGCAAGCTCTACTATAGGCAACATTAATACTTAACATTTAACTAACCAATTGATCCATTGATTAATCTATACCAGCTAGGAGCAAAATCCATGTCGATGATTCGCAAATTGATTGTCATGATGGCAGTCATGGTGTTAACCGCTTGCGGCGGGGGTGGCGGTGACGATGATAAATATTCAATCGCCATATCCATCTCGCAAGCGTCGTTTTTAGAAACACAAAATGTGATGCCCACGAAACCAATCGATGTGGATGTGACTTTTAATGGGGACGGTTTAGTCGTTGGTTATCCGCCGAATGTACAGCCCGCCAATTGGTTAGATATCCAAGTGATTAGCAATACCAACACCACCGCCAAAGTGCGGTTGAGTTTTATTGGTTATTTTCAACCGGGTAAATTTAGTACCACAGTCCGATTCGTCACTGGCAAACAAGATGGCTCTGCGTTGACTTATGTCGATTTGCCTGTGTCTGCTGAAGTGGTCCAACAATTTGATGTGACGGCTCCTGCGCTTAATTTTGTGCAAATCATTGGCGATGAAGCAAACACCTCACCGAAAGCTGGCTATAACTTTGCAATTTCTGGCCCAAGATCCACTTGGTCTGTGAGCAGCAATGTTGATTGGTTAACGTTGAGCAAAACCTCTGGCGCAGGCGCTGATCAGGTGAAACTCACTGTCAGCAAAAACGCAGGGGCTGGCAATGCCATCATTACCTTCACCGATTCCCAATCGAATCGCAGCAAACAATTTAATGTCAGCGTCGAGCGCAAACAAAACGCCCTGCAAATTACCCCGCAAACTTTAGAAATCGCGGTGGGCACCACGACCACGCTCGCCGAGCTAACAAAAACACTGACGATCACCGACACGGTCAACAGTACGGTTGCCGGCATTGCAGTGCCGTGGAATTTTAAATCATCCAGTGCCACATGGTTAAAAGTGGATAAAACTGCAGGTTCGACCGCTAATGCTCAAACCTTGCAGGTCAGTGTCGACAACTCGATCAATGCTTTGCCGACTGGCACCTTCAATGAAAAGCTCATTTTCACTTATGTTGCCGGCGACAATGTTGAGCGAGAGGTTCAAGTGCCGGTCAAAGTCACCTCAACCTTACCGTCTGTGCAAGTGGTGGCGCCTTATGTGTTAAAACCGAATGCCGCAGGCAGTTTTATCGTACGCGGTTATGGCTTTAGCCGCCTGACAGCGTCATCAAGAGTCAAAATTGGTGATAACTTCTATCCGATCAAATCGTTGGATAGTGATACGCAACTGAAGGTTGAACACTCCGGTTTTGCGGCCGGTCGTTATCCGGTCAGTTTAGATCTGAATTCAACAGTGCCGCTGAAGACGGCAACGCTCGTGGTGCAATCCCGCGAAACCCCCACGAGCCAAGAACTGTTAGCGCCAGGTACCCGCAATACTATGGTGTATGACAATGAACGCAATCGTGTTTATGCCTACAACAAAACCCTTGCTCAAATTGAGGTATTTAGTCTGCGGCAAGGCCAATGGGTGCTGTCCCATACCACTTCATTTGCTGAAGTTACTGATTTAGCCCTTACCAAAGATGGTCAACAACTATTGGCAGCTGTGGACGCCCAATTGTGGAGTATCGATATCACCAAAGATAACTTACCAGCCACAATGCTGCTGGATCGCGGCGATGGCTTTAGTTGTAAATTGTACTTCAAGAATATCGCCACTCTGAATGACAACAAAGTTGCCTTGGCGATGACCTACACCAACTGTTCAGGATTTACCTCCGCAATCGTCTACGATTTAGCACAACGGAAAGAGTTTGGCAGCTATTTGGCCTATAACTCCAGTGTTGCGGCTTCTGGGGATGGCAGCCGATTATTGATTTCGCAAAATGGCGTATCACCTGAGCAAGAAATTCAATTGATTGACACCTTAGACTATAAAAAACTGCCAACATCAGCCTTTGGCAATGTCAGTTTCCTCGATATGAACCAAGATGGCAGCAAAATTATTGCGGGCGAGAATCAGTTATATGACGGCCAATTAAATCGGTTGGGGACTTTGGGTCGTAACTACGAAAGTTTTAATTATGACCGCTTAAGTCAGTCCCGCGCAGTCAGTTGGCGTTTACAATTTAATGCGCGTGCGCCTTATGAGCCGCAATTGAAAGAACTGGATATTTCGGGCCAGGCCAATGGCGATTACCCAGTCGCTCGGACTATTGATTTTTCTGATATTAGTGAGGATATGAGCTGGCCGAATGTGCAGTTTGAAATTACTCCGGATGACCAAGTGTTTATTTTGTCAGTGCCTGGAAAAATGATTTTTAGACCAATCCCACAACCTGTTAATTAACAGACTGCCGGATTATTGGCTAGTTTTCGCAACAAGAGCTGTGCCTGCACAGCTCTTTTTTTGCCACTTCCTCTGGTGCCAATTTTCGCTGCAAAACTGACAGTTCTAAGCGGCTTCATCCAGTCGACTCGGCCCTCAAACCTGAGTTCAATAACCTCTACCAAAACCACCAAAACTTAAATGTTTAAGTTGATTCTTTTAACTTTGCGTTCTTGGCGAAAAAAACAACGATATTTTGCACCATTTTTGGACATTTCACTTGCGAAAAGGCTGAAATGGTGGTTTATTTAGCACAATTAATAGGTCATGGAATTTCATTCATGCAGAATACGCCATCGCAGTTGTTGGCAAACCAGCGACAACTAGAGTTTGAATCCGCCAAGATTCTGAAACGATTAAGCTCAACACTAAAGACGCAAGCGAAGCAGTCATGGCCCACTTTGCAACCGCGTTTGGCGGCAAAGTTGCCAACTTTGTTGTCGTTGTTTTTGCAATTGTATGGCGAACGCTATGATTGTTACTTCTATCTAGAACAATTATTGAAATTACTGGCCAAGAGTTCTGCTGCGCGACCTGAGTATTTGCAACAGGAAGATGCCACTGAACAACAATGGCACAAACATGAAGCCGCCTTAGGCGCTGCCTGTTATGTCGATTTATTTGCCAACGATTTTGCTGGCTTGGCGAAGCGCATTCCTTATCTGAAGAAAACAGGCATTAACTACTTGCACTTGATGCCTTTATTTAAAGCGCCAGTCCCGAATAGCGATGGCGGTTATGCCGTTTCGGATTATCGCCAAACCATGCCGGAATTAGGCACTATGCCAGAACTCGCTGACTTGATGGCGCAACTGCATCAGCAAGGAATTAAGCCGGTGCTGGATTTTGTGTTTAACCATACGTCAGATGAACATGAATGGGCGCAGAAAGCCAAAGCCGGCGATGCTGAATATCGCGATTATTATTTCTTTTTTGATGAGGCGCAGCGTGACCAATATGCCCCTTGGCTGCGTGAAATTTTTCCGACAATCCGTCGAGGTAGTTTTACGCAAGATCCCCATTCTGGCTTATGGATTTGGACAACATTCAATAGTTTCCAGTGGGACTTAAACTACGCCAATCCTGCGGTGTTTAATGCGATGGCCGAAGAAATGCTGTTTTTAGCCAATCAAGGCGCTTCGGTGCTGCGCTTGGATGCTTTAGCTTTTGTTTGGAAACAAGCAGGAACCTGCTGTGAAAATTTACCAAAGGCACACACCTTAATTCAGGCCTTTAACGCAGTAGCACAAATTGCCGCACCGTCGTTGCAATTCAAATCTGAAGCCATAGTGCATCCCGATGAAGTGGTGAAATATATTGCCCCAACCGAATGTCAGCTGTCTTACAACCCGCTACTGATGGCTTTACTTTGGAATAGTTTAGCAACGCGCAAGACTCGCTTGATGACAGAGTCATTGCAACGGCGGTTTGCGATTGATCCCAAATGCAGTTGGGTCAATTACATTCGTTGTCATGACGATATCGGTTGGACTTTTGATGACAATGTCGCCTGGCAATTAGGCATTAATCCTGATCACCATCGGCAATTTTTAAATCAATTTTACACGGGCCAGTTCCCTGGCAGTTTTGCCACTGGCGAAAAATTCCAGGAAAACCCAGCCACTGGCGATTGTCGAGTAGCCGGCATGTTGGCATCCTTAGCCGGGGTTGAGCAGGCGCAACAACAGCAAAACGCCGAGTATCTGACTCATGCGCTGGCCAGAATTTATCTGCTCAATAGTGTGATTTTGAGCATTGGTGGTTTACCCCTGCTCTATCAAGGCGACGAATTAGGCCTGCTGAATGATTACGGCTATCGCGACGATCCAAGCAAGGTTGAGGACAGTCGTTGGGTGAATCGGGTGAAGGTGACGGAGCAACAATTAGCGCTGGCAGATCAGCCCAACACCATTTCTGGCAAGATTTATCAGCAACTACAGCAACTGATCCGCTGCCGTGCACGCTTAGCCATTTTAGGCGATGCCGAAACGCAGATCCGGTCAAGCCAAAGCCCACACCTATTTTGGTACGAACGTCACAAGGCCAATGAGCGCTTAATCTGTTTGGTGAACTTTTCTGAGCATCAAGTGGTTTCGGATGATTTAGGCCATGAGCGCTTTATCGAACAATTAACCGGCAAACCAGTGACTGGCAAAACTGTCACACTGCAGCCTTACCAAGTTTTGTGGTTATCGCCACAACCCGAGTAGTTCTTCCCTAAGTTTGGTATTCCCTGAATACCTTGGTGGTAGTGTTGCGGCCTCTTTGAGGCCGTTTTTTTAATGCAACCAACGCGGTAAGTGCCGCTATTTTTACAACCAATCAGCCCTGTTTATGAGATACCAATCACTCATGCTCGGTATTGCTGAATGTCGTTAGTACTTCTCAACAGTTCCATGAAATTATCGCCAGCCGTCCGCAATCGCCTGCCGCTCGGCTTCGGCATTCAAGGGTTGATCTTGCATCATGGGATCGATGATCTGATCTAAGTTGGCCATTGCTGCAGCCGATGCTGCTATATAACTGCTGCCACTGCCCTGAGTTGGCTTGCCTTGAGAATACTGTAACCGCCAAGGTGCATCGCCTTGTTGGCAAGCGATGTTCACACTTTGCCAATCTGCTTTGTCGAGATTAAATACCCGACAATAACCTCCTGCTCTATGGCGAAAGCTCAACTGTAAGGTCAGTAACTGCTCATCGACTTGATACTGACCACTAGGTTGGGTTGCCAGCAATGTTGCCGTGTTACCAAGCCCGTCTAAAGCAATAGCGGACTGCTGCCCCAGCCATTTGACAGAGAACCAAAAGGTAGAAAGTCCCACCATCAAAGCAACACTTGCTGCAATCGCAACTTGCGAAAATACCTTTGAAAACGGTGATTTAGCTTTTCGAACCGACTGATCCGCGACCTGCAACGGCAAGACGTCCGCGGTTTCACTGAGAGGGCTCGATTGAACATCCGCCACAGTGTGAGCATAAATTTTTAGGGTTTGTTCCTGCGCGTATAACTTGGCAAACCGTTGTTGTAATGCCGCATCTTGCAACAGCATGGCACTGATCGCGAGTCGCTGTTTTGAGTTCAGCTGGTTGTCCAAATAGGCCGAAAGCGCTTCATCATTGACTTGACCATCTAGTTGCATATCCACCTCTTATTCTGCCATGGCTAAAAGCGCGAGTAATTGTGTCCGCGCTCTGGCGACTCGACTCATCACAGTCCCAACAGGGATCTCCAGTACCTCGGAAATTTCTTGGTATGACAAGCCATTAAAAGATAACAAAGCTAAAATTTGCCGATGCTCAAGACTTAACTGCCGCATCGCTGATTGCACTTGAGCCAGCAACCGCTCATCCTCAATTTGTTGCTGGTGTTCGCGCGAGTCCGGGATTGCATCGAAATCAACCTCGCTCGCCACTTCACGCTGTTTTTTGCGATAGGCATCAATCGATAAATTGGTACAAATTTTAAAAGCCCAAGTACTTAACTTCACGTCTGCTGGAATGGGTTTACTGACCAATGCTTCCAAGGTTTGCTGCACGAGATCATCGATATCGCTCAGATTGCCATTCGTTAACGAATAGCTGTAACGCCGCAATTGTGGAATTAAGGTTTTTAACACAGAGTCGTGCAACAAATTTTTCGGCCTCTTTTTCCTAATGAAACGTGCTGGGCTCAATTTTATTCCACAATGATGGGAATTTTTTTTCTATACTGACGTTTATTGTCTTAGATAATCCTTTTGCTTGCACTCTTATGCGTTCATTTGCCGTTTTATTATTATTGATGATGGGTGTCGCCGAGGCACAAAGTAATGATCCAGGTCGACCCAATCGTCCAGACAAACCGCTGCCGCCAGGCTTAGAACGTCAAGTTGAACGCAATATCCAACGTGCGATTAGCCAGATCGACAAAGTTGCTGCCCGCGCAGCACAGCAATCCAATCATCGGCTTGAAGCCATATCGCAAAAGCTCATGAAACAACAGGAACAGCCAACGTTACCACACAACGGGCAACCTGACCGATTAACACTGACAGAACAACGGCTTGACCGTCGTGATCTCGCTCATGAACCTGCCATCAAACGCGAATGGGTGATCTTGCTCCCTTCGGCAAAGTTTGAGCAATTGACAAAATCACGGGCCAGTTGGTTGCAATACATTACAGAGACCGAAGTCATTGATGTATTGGATGAACATTTGGTGACACTGACAGTGCCGCAGGAATTAGATGAATTATCGGCCCTCGCTAAAATTTTACCCGCCGAAATTTTAGCTCTCACTTCCCGCAATTATTTATTTTCGGCCAATCAAACGACGGCAAGCACACAAGAAAGTCCAGCTGCATGGCGTTTTAGCCAGCCCCTTTGCGCGACCCCTGCAAAATATGGCTTAGCGGATTCACTCATCAATACCGAGCATATGGCTTTTGCCAGAAAACCAGCCATTGTGCAGCAAAGTTTTATTCGGAACCCAGAACCGACCGACCAAGCGCATGCTACGGCCATCGCCTCTATTTTGGTTGGCGAAAGTGCACATAATCAACCGCTATTGCAACAGGCTGAATTGTTCAATGCTGCGGTATTGACGGCTGATGCTCAACAATCGCAAGCTTCATTAGCTTCATTGCTCCAAGGTATTAATTGGTTGGTCGGACAACACGTTAAAGTGATGAACCTGAGCTTGAGTGGCCCCGATAATCCACTTTTACAAAAAATGATTGCCGCAGTTGTGGCCAAACAAATTATCGTTGTTGCCGCCGTCGGCAATGAAGGCCCTGCGTCACCAGTACGCTACCCTGCGGGCTATGAGGAAGTCATCGCAGTGACTGCCGTTGACTCACAATATCACCCCTACCGCTGGGCAGTGACAGGTGATCACATTGATTTCGCAGCCCCAGGCGTGAATTTATATGCTGCCTCTGCTAAAGCTTGGGGAACCGTCACAGGCACTTCTTTCTCATCCCCAATTGTCGCTGCCTACATCGCGTGTTTGCCTAATTTAGCCAATCTTAAAGGATCTGAGGTCAAACAATTATTACAACAGCAAGCAAATGCAGCGACGGGAACCACTCTGCCCTATCCGTTACTGATCCCGCGTTCACAATGAAAATTGCAATGACAGCTGGATAGTCGATTCACTGAACGTAAATTCAGCCAGTGTCGATTGGTATTTATCGTGGAATAATGCGATTTTGGGGCTGACATGCGCATTGGCAACCAGCATAAATTCGCAATAAAACTGCCGATGCTGATCTTTACGTTGCTGATTTTGCTGCCAATACTCTGCATAATCACTTTTATCGTAGTGTAGACCTACATCGAACTGGGTACTTTTACCAAACCACTCGCCAAAACGACGATAGCCCGATTGCAACCGCCATTCTTTGTTGTTGAATGTAGAGTCTTCGGCTTGCTCGGTACTCGAACCAACTCCCAACCAATACACACTATGGCCTGCCTGTGGGAAGGCAAAAAGTTGTAAGTCAGCATGCCAGCCTTGACTGTCTCGATCCGCAAAATCCGCTAAAGTTTTGCTATCAAATGCAAGACTGCCAAACAACAAGTATTGTGGATTGAACGGATAACTGGCATAGCTATTCACATTTCGTTGCTGCATGAAGGCTTGACCGCCCAGATCCACATGAGATTCCTGCCATTGCACTCCAACACTTAGCGCGTTCAATTCATATTGATAATCAGCGTAATAACTGAGCAAACTTAAATCGTAGTCACTATTGGTTTGGTAAGTTTCATTGAAGGATGACAATCCGAAGTCGAGCTGAGATTGTGCTGAAAGTCGACTTTGTACGCCAGCATCGAAGCGCCAAAACATCGCTTGATCTTGACCTTCCACATAAGTGTCTAACTCGGGTAATAAAATCCCGTCCACAACACTTCGGCCAAGTTCGGCACTGAATGATGGCTTTAAATTCATCTCAGCACGGCAGGGATTAATCAATCCAGCGAGCAAAATAATGGCGACTCTTGCAACAAACTTGAGTTTGCAATGCTGCCAGAGGGAGTCTCTTGTATTGGAGGAGCTGACCATCAATCTCATTTATCCATATGCACAATGACGCTATCCTACTGCAGCAAATTCAAAATGAAAAAAATTTATTTCAGAGGGGAATAATTATCAGCATCGTTCGTTTAACTGATCGAATAGTCCATTTTGAAGGAGTGATGGCTCATGGTGATTAAACATTTACTACCCGTTTCTTTGTTGTGTTTAACAGGTATTGTCGCCTGTGGTGGTTCGGAAGAATCTGTTGAAGAGACCGCGGTTTTAAGCTTTGGCGTGAGTGATGCCCCAGTCGATGGCGCCGCTAAAGTGGTGGTTTGCTTTTCTGGCATTGAGTTAGTCGGCAACGGGTTAGCTAACCAACGATTTGAGATTGGCAGTGGTCAGTTCAGTGCTGAAGCCAATGATGTTTGCCGAACTGCGGCAGGTGCAATTATCCCCAATACCCGCGGCATCGATTTAATGACATTGCCAGGTGCTAAATCCGAAGCGCTGATCCGTTCAGCCGTAGTACCCGCGGGCCGATATGGTCAACTGCGGCTGGATATTGCCCAAGGGAGCTATATCGAACTGTTGGATGGGAGCAAACGCGATTTGACGGTTCCATCGAATCAAATTCGCCTCAATAGCCCCGTCCTCTCTGCTGGTGGCACCTTTAATTACACTTTGGAATTTGACCTGCGTAAAGCGGTGGTCAATGCAAATCCATCGGGTAATAGCAACCAAGGTTATTTATTAAAACCTACTGGATTACGCTTAGTTGATAACAGCCAAATCGGTCACTTAGAGGGTGAAGTCGCAGAGTCCTTTTTAATTGACAAGCAATGCCCAGTCAACCCAAGTGATGAACGAGCACCTGTTGCTGCAGTGTATTTGTTTGCCGGTGCCGATAAACCATTGGCTGACTTGTCAGATAACGGCGGCACTAAACCTGTGGCGCCTTATGCAAGTACTGGTGTCATGTTTAAAAATGATCAAACTCGGTATCTTTACAGCATCGGTTATGTCGACGCCGGCACCTACACAGTCGCCATTACTTGCGATGTCATCGATAATCCTGAAACTGCCGATAACATCCGTTTTTTAACCAAGAAGAACGTGACTATTACCAACAGCCAAGTCCCTGTGGTTCTTAACTTTGCCCAAGGCGATTAAGGGTTAAGCAAGCTGTTTTAATAGCACGCCAGTTCACAATGACACCCCAAATGAGCAGTTTTTACTGCTCATTTTTTTGCCCGCAGCCCCTCACCAATTGATTATTTGCCCAGCAACCTGATTATTTTCTGGTCAGACTTGACTTCTTTAAAATTCGCGAGTAAAACGTTTAAGTGACAGGGTTGAAAAATAATAATTTGTATAGATGAGCAACTTCGGATTATCGGTAATCTTCAAGTTGTTTTTTTTAAAAACAAAACTTAATCGATTAAGACCATTCAGAAAGAACAGCTGAAAAAATTAGATGGGCAGGATCCAAATTTTTTCAGCAGCTGATGGAAGTACCGCTTAATCTTTAGGTCGAGCCCTAGTCTTGCGAAAGTGACGAATACTCAACGTTAACTACACCGTTAGCCGACATAGGATAAAGAGACAATGAAAACAAAACTATTCAAACCAGCGTTACTGTCCATTGCCGTTTCAACAGCAATTTGGTCAGGACAGAGCGTGGCGCAAGAACAGGCTGCAGCCAAAGATGCCGCCAAAAACGATGTTGAAGTGATCCAAGTTCGCGGGATCCGCGGCTCTTTGATCCGTTCTCAAGCCGAAAAAATGGACAACTCATCAATTGTTGAAGCTATTTCCGCTGAAGACATCGGTAAATTGCCGGATTCTTCCATTGCTGAATCTTTATCTCGTTTACCAGGTCTGGCTGGTGAGCGCGTGGGCGGACGCACCTCAGGGATTTCAGTGCGTGGCTTTAAAGAAGACTTCACTGGCACATCACTCAATGGTCGTGAACTGATTGGTATCGGTGACAACCGCGGTGTCGAATATGATTTATATCCGTCAGAAATCATGACGGGTGCCACCATCTACAAAACCACTGATGCCAGCTTAATGGTGCAAGGCATCGGCGGGACTGTTGACTTAAAAACCGTCCGTCCATTACAAGCCAAAGAAACTGTAACGCTGAATGGCACCTACGAAATGGGCAGCCAAGATTCAGACAACCCTGAATTTGATAACAAAGGCAAACGTTATGCGGTGTCTTTTGTTGAAAAATTTGCAGATGATACGGTCGGTTTAGCAGTTGCTTTAGCAAGTACCGAATCACCAAACAACCAACGCAAATATGGGGTCTGGGGTTATAGTGCAAACAGCAGCGGCCAAATTCTCCCAACCGGCTTAGACATTGCTTCAATCAGCACAGAACTTGAGCGCGATACCATTTCTGCAGTGTTGCAATATCAGCCGAGCGAAAAAGTGAATGTAGTATTTGATGTGTTAAACATCGACTACTCGGATTCTGGTGTCTACCGCGGTTTCATCGAACCATTCTCTTCTGCCAACGTCACTGGCTCTGGCACGGATTCAACGGGCACGCAAATCAACGCAAACCCAGTCCTTCGGACAGACCCACTGCAAAAAGATGGCGAATTAAAAGCCTATGGCATCAATTTAGAGTACCAATTATCCGATAACTGGGAAATGAAAGTCGATTTAGCCTCAAGTGAATCCAGCAAAAAGGATTTACGCGGCGAATCTTATGCCGGCCTCGCGCGTTCAGGTGCACTGAATAGCTCACAGCTCGGTTCTCGTGATTTTGTCATGAGCAAAGATGGCGTATTCTTTACTAAACTGACTGGTTTAGATGCCTTCTCAAATCCGTCTGCTTTGCAATTAACTGGCCCACAAGTTTGGGGCGGTGGTTTAGCAAATTTAGCCAGCCAATTCCAAACCAACGTGTTGCAAGCCAATGGCGAACCCTATAGCTACTTTAACGCGCAAGATGGTTTCTTAAACTACGCCGATTTCAGCGAAGAATTAAAAACCTACCGTTTTGAGTTTGTTGGCAATATCGAAGACAGCGTCTTCACCAAAGCTACCTTCGGTGTCAATTACAGCGATCGCTACAAAGACAAAGACAATAAAGGCTTCTTCGCCACCGCGAAAACTTATCCATTGTCTGGCGCTATCCCAAGCAGCTATCTCTACAACGGCTTAGCCGATTTAACTTGGGCTGGTTTAGGCAAAGTCGTCGCGTATGACGGTTTTGCTCCTTACCAAGACGGTAACTATATTCTGAATGATGCAGGCTTGTTAGAGCCGGACCGTTTAGGCGATACCTATGAAGTGACGGAAGAAGTCACCACCCTTTATGTCAAAGGTGACTTTGAACACCAAGTTGCGGGCTTCCCAGTAACCGGTAACATTGGCATGCAGTATGTCAAAACAGACCAAGCTTCAAGCGGTTATATCGGTGTGGTCGGTTCAAACCTCGCAGTCTGTGATGCCAACAATGACAAACAGATTGATAGCTCTTGTGTCACGGAGCAAAGCACCAGCTACAACCACGTGTTACCAAGCTTAAACTTAAGCGTGGAAGTGGGTGATGATCAGTATGTCCGTTTCGCTGCCAACAAAACCATCAGCCGCGCTCGCATCGACCAGATGAAAGCGTCTGGCTTTGTGAAGTTCGACCAAAACATCGACTTAATCGCCATTCCAAATACTGAAGCTGCGGTGCGTCAGTATGGTACGCCTTGGTCGAAGTTTGCTGGTAACCCATTACTGAAACCTCTCGAATCGAATAACTTCGATTTAGCCTTCGAAAATTATTTTGATGAAGAGGGCTATGTTTCTGCGGCAGTGTTCTACAAAGATTTAGTGAACTGGACTCGCGACGGCAATCAGTTGATTAACTTCACCAATGATGCCACCAATGGCGGTGCTAACTACTTTATCCCTGGTTTCCACGACCGCGTCATCGACCAAGATGGCACTTATGGCCCAGCTGATATCTTCTACGCTGCGGGCTCACGTGTGACTCCACCTAACTACGGCTTCTTCTCATACTTCGAAGATGGCTTAAAAGGTTCGGTCAAGGGTGCAGAGTTAACGGCCAACGTGCCACTGAATAAAGTCAGCACTGCACTAGATGGCTTTGGTGTTGCGGGTTCTGCTACTTACATTGATGCGGAACTGGAAGATGGCACTCGCATCCCAGGTCAATCTGACAACGTGTTATCACTGACCGCTTACTACGAGAAAAATGGCTTTGAAGTGCGTTTTGCTGGCACTAAACGTTCAGATTTCTTAACGTATGAGCGCGGTGGTTCGAACAAAATTGCCACAGCCACGCGCAATGGCGTGACCTTACTCGATGCCCAAATTAGCTATGACTTCAGCGAAAGCAGTTTCGCCCAAGTGAAAGGCTTACGCGTATCGCTGCAAGGCACCAACCTGACAGATGTCGATGAAGAGACAGTTGATGGCAATGGTATCGTCACCACCCGTCGTCAGTTTGGCCCAACCTACATGCTGAACTTTAACTACGCGTTCTATTAATAACCGGTCCCGGTGTAAAAGACCTCATCACGCCCTTTGTGGTGGGGTCTTTTTTTTCAATTTTCTGCGGTTATGGGTTAAAGTCGTGCATAACAACCACGAACTTTTGGGGAATTCCCGATGCATAAACCAATTAAAAAAGTTGTGATCGCCGGTGGTGGTACCGCAGGCTGGATGGCTGCCGCGTTATTGAAAAAAGTACTGACCGATCAAATTGACATTGAATTGGTCGAATCGGAAGAAATTGGCATTGTTGGCGTGGGTGAAGCCACCATTCCACCAATTCAAATTTTCAACCAATACATGGGCTTGGATGAAAAAGAATTCCTGCGCGAAACCCATGGCACTATTAAACTTGCGATTAAATTTGAAAACTGGCGCGTCCCTGGCGAGAGTTATTACCATACCTTTGGTGCCCCTGGCGCACAGCTTGGCTTTTGTCCTTTCCAACATTATTACCTACATGCTAAAGCCCATGGCCTGAAAGCCTCCATGTGGGATTTCGACCTGAATTATCTGGCTGCTGAAGCAGGCAAATTTAATATCATCAAAACACCCAATCCGGTGTATGAGATGCAATATGCCTATCATTTTGACTCGGCACTTTATGGCAGATATTTACGCAAACTCGCCGAAAAATCGGGAGTTATACGCACCGAAGGCATCATTGATGAGGTGCTGTTAGACCCAATTTCTGGCGCAGTACACGCCCTGCAAATGAAAGATGGCCGCCGCATTACAGGGGATTTATTTGTCGATTGCACCGGCATTCGTAGCCTGCTGATGCGCAAAACACTCGGGGTTGCTTATGAATCTTGGTCGCATTTATTACCTGCCAATAGCGCGCTGGCCGTGCCGACCGAACGTTTTGCAAGCACCCTGCCCTACACGCGCAGTATCGCCCATCGGGTTGGTTGGCAGTGGCGCATCCCACTGACACATCGCAATGGCAACGGCATTGTCTACAGCTCAGATTATTTGTCGGATGATGAAGCTTACGACACGCTGATGAACAATTTGGACAGTAAGCCATTGGCTGAACCGCGCAAAATCAAGTTTGAAACCGGCCGCACCAGCCAGCAGTGGCATAAAAATGTGGTCGCTATTGGTTTATCCAGCGGCTTTTTAGAACCTTTGGAATCAACCTCCATCCACTTGATCCAATCAGGCATTGTTCGGCTATTAAAAATGTTCCCGAACCAAGGCATTAGCGACGCGGTGGTCGCCAGTTACAACGCTGAATCTAAGCTGGAATTTGAAACCATTCGCGACTTCATCGTGCTGCATTATCACGTCAACGAACGTGATGATTCAGATTTTTGGCGTGACATGCGCAATCTGACGATCCCGTCACGACTGGCCGAAAAAATTGCCTTATTCCGTGAACATGGCTCAATTTTTAATGATGCTCAGGACATTTTCCGCGACGCTTCTTGGTTGCAAGTGATGCTGGGTCAAGGCATCGAACCCAAAGACTATCATCCAGCAGTCAAAGTGGGTTCGCCACAAGCGTTGTTGGCGGCAATGCAGCAAATCTTACAAGCCAAGCAACAGCCACTGTCGCAAATGCTCAGTCATGATGAATTCTTGAAACGGTATGCAGGAATTTAAGCCATGATCCAAAAGCAGCACATTGTGATTGTCGGTGGCGGCACCGCCGGGTGGATGACAGCAAACCTGTTGGCTCATCATTGGCAGGATCAACCTATCCAAATCAGCTTATTAGAATCGCCAGACATTGGCATTGTCGGGGTTGGTGAAGGATCAACGCCAACCTTGCGGCGTTTTTTTCAAGAGCTTGGCATCAGCGATGAAGAATGGATGCCCCGCTGTCATGCGACCTATAAATTAAATATTCGCTTTGCCAATTGGAGTCCCGCCTCGGGTTTGCCGAGCTACAGCCACCCCTTTATTTCACAACTTGACGTGTTCAGCGAGCAAGCGTTTTACGTCAATTGCTTCAATCGGCGGTTAGGCTTAGCGGTTGCCACCGATCCAGAACAATTTTTACTGAACGGCTATTTGGCGAACATGCATGCATCGCCAAAAACCGAAGCCAATTTCCCCTTTCGCGTGGAATATGGCTATCACTTTGACTCGGCTTTGCTGGGCGTCTTTTTGCGCGAGCATGCAAAAACGCTCGGCGTCGTCCATCATGCTGTGACCATCAATTCGGTCGAACAGCATCAGGATGGCCGGATTGCTCGTGTGACAAGCCAAGATGGCCAAGTTTTTGAGGGTGATTTTTTTATTGATTGCAGTGGTTTTCAGTCGCTGTTGCTGCAAAAAACCTTGCAAGTTCCTTTCATTAAATTTGCCGATAATTTGTTTAACAACAGCGCAGTGGTGATGCCGACGGGCATTTTACCGGAGCTGCCTTCGGAAACCCGCGCCACCGCATTAAGCCATGGTTGGGCCTGGCAAATCCCTCTGCTGCATCGCACGGGCAACGGTTACGTCTATAGCAACGACTTTATCAGTAAAGACCAAGCGGAGTTAGAGCTGCGTCAGCATTTAGGGCTTGTCGATTCCGATCAGGTTGCGCGTCATTTGCAGATGAATGTCGGTCAAGTCGCCGAGCATTGGTCACGCAATTGTTTAGCGATTGGCCTGTCGCAAGGATTTATCGAACCCCTCGAAGCGACAGCACTGCATTTAGTGCAAACGGCGGTTGAAACCTTCATTGAAGACTACACGCAAGGCAACTTTACCAACCAATACCAACAGCGCTACAACCAGACCATCAGCGGTCGGTTTGAGGCGACTCGGGACTATATCGTCGCCCACTATAAATACAATACGCGCAACGACAGCGAGTATTGGCGTGCCAATCGCGAGAATAACCATTTGTCGGAAAGCTTTTTACAGCGGCAAGATGTGTGGTTTCGCATGGGTGATTTAGGCAAAGAAATTGCTCGGCAAAACTTATCCTCGATGTTTGGCAATACGTCTTGGCACTGCTTATTGGCCGGTTATGGCGTATTCCCCGCGCTCGCCGCGAAACAACCCGACGCCACCACACTGGCCCGCACCGATCAATTTATTGCCCAAGGCATTGGCGCTTTGTTTAGCGGCTGTGCCCTCAACTTCAAACCCCAACGCGAACAACTGATGAGGTTCGCCAAGCTAAAAGAGGACTCGTGATGAAGCGGATTGTTGGACTGCTGGTCAGTTATGTACTCGCTTGTGTGCTCACTCTGTTGCCTGTTGCCGTTGTTGCAACACCAACGCAATGGCAAGTCAAATCTCCCGATGGCAACATCGAGTTGCAATTAGATTTGACAGAACAAGCCTTACAATACCAAGTGCAGTTCCAACAAAAACCGGTGATTAGGGCCTCCAAGCTTGGACTGGCGTTTAAAGAATTACCGGCACTCCAGCGCGATTTACGCGTGGTGGCTGTCAGTCAACGCCAACAAGATCAAACCTGGCAACAAGTCTGGGGGCAGCGCAGCGCAGTACGCGACCATTTCCATGAGATTAGTCTGCAATTGGCGGAAAAAACTGCCGCAGCCCGCCAACTGACCTTGGTGTTTCGGGTATACAACGATGGCGTGGCTTTTCGCTACCAAGTGCCGCAACAACCCAACTTAAACCAAGTGATC
>JACCDH010399037.1_pt1 | contig 32621 bp, 28 predicted proteins | sample 7442481 | NCBI WGS metagenome assembly JACCDH01 (sample SAMN15323433, study PRJNA562643) | freshwater metagenome | isolation source: river surface water | place: USA:Blue River Watershed | collected 2017-08-15
GCAAGTTTTTCAATTTGATAGACCAACTGTTGTAGCGGTGTACTTATCCGACCAATTAATCGCAGAGCCATGATCAGCGTCAGAGTCAAACCCAACAGTGTCAGAACCAATGTGGTTAGAATGGATTGTTGTTGGCTTAATAAAATTTTATCTTTTTGAATTTGCACGACAACATAACCCAGTTTCCCAGACTGCTGACTGAGGCTTTGCGCCTTCGCTTCAGAAAGTTTTCCTGTGGCTCTTAACTGTTGGATTTCAGAGAGTTCTAGCTGGATCGGGACTTTGACTAACAAGCTATCTGTCAGCACTTGCATGACGCTTTGTTTGGGAAATTCGAGGGTGGGGCTTGATGATAACTCGGCAAAATCTTTATGTTGGTTCGAGGTGACAATCAATTGATGATCCGCATCAAACACCGCAATAGTTCGCACCATGGGGGCGTTTTTTCGATGGGAAACGTTCAGTAGCCGCTGTAATACCAGTAAATCATGATTTAAAACCGACTGTTCGCTAGCAATCGCGAGCGGTTCTGCAATATTGCTGGCTTGTTCTTCCAGATATTGCGCTTGGTCTTGAAAACGGGCATAACTGAAATAGCCGCCAAGGCTCAAGCAAATAAGTAAGGTGGGTAATAACGTGATTAATAAAATCCGATCTCGTAAACCAATCTTCGTCATCTTGGGCGCTACTTGCTACAATGGTCCTTTAAAACTTTATCATGACACAAGCTGTCATAAAAACCTATGGCTTCTCTGCGGCACCGACCGTTCTGTTGTAGGTAATTTCTAAGGAAAATTTGTTGTTATGGTGCGTATTTATCAAGCCAAAGCCAAATCACTTGGACCTTCCCAGCAAACCTTGACTATTGAGCGTTGGGATCATGAAGCCCAGAGTATTGCGTTTCATGCGGGCAAAATCTGTTTTATTGAGGGTGGCCTCCCGGGCGAAACCGTGAAAGTCCAACTGACTGAGCAAAAAGCCCAGTATGCCAAAGGTCATGTGCAGGCAATCTTAACGCCATCCCCGTTGAGGGTTCAGGCGTTATGCCCTGTTGCGGGGCAATGTGGCGGCTGTCAGTTGCACCATGTCGGTGCGGAAGCAGCGCTACAACTAAAACAACAAGCCATCGCGGATTTATTACACCATCAACTTAAAGTGACCGAGCTACCTTGGCAGCAGCCGATTATTGCGCAATCGCAAGGATATCGGCGCAAAGCCCGCATTGGTATTTGGTTCGATAAAGCGAGTCAACAGTATCAGGTTGGTTTTCGTAAAAATCAGAGCAATGAAATCCTCGATGTCGAAAGCTGCTTGGTGTTAAGTCCGACGCTGTCAAAAGCTTTACCCGCGCTTCGCCAAACGCTGCCGAATTTAGCCCATGGTAAGGCAATTACTCATGCGGAAGTGGTTGATGCGGATGGCAAAGCTTTTATTATTTTAAGGCATATCAAGCCATTGCCAGAACAGGACCGCACATTGCTCAAGCAAAGTTGGCCTGAGGCTTATTGGTTTGGCGAAGCAGAGTCGGGTCAATTGACCCCTTGGCAAGAGAACACGCCACAGACCCAGTACCCATTAGTTCTGCCGAATATGCAGCCAGTTGCGTTAACATTTAGTCCTGGAGACTTTATCCAAGTCAACGCACACGTGAATCAACAGATGGTGCAACAGGCTATCGACTGGTTGCGTCCTTGTGTCGATGATCGCATTTTGGATTTATATTGTGGGATCGGTAATTTCAGTCTGGCTTTGGCAGCGATGGGTGCCACAGTGGTTGGAATTGAAGGCGTCGATGCGATGGTGCAGCGTGCAAGTACGAATGCCACATTGAATCAATTAACGACCTGTGAATTTTATCAAGCCGATCTGCATCTCCCATGGCCTAAAGCCGGTTGGCCGAAAGCCAACTATAATAAAATTTTATTAGATCCGGCGAGAGCCGGAGCTGCCGGTGCGATTGATGAAGTCGCAAAACTGAAAGCGGCACAGATCTTGTACGTCTCTTGTAATCCGACGACTTTCGCGCGAGATGCGAAAGTATTGCTAGCAAAAGGATTTCGCATCGCTAAAATCGGTGTCATGGATATGTTCCCATACACTAGCCATTTAGAATTGATGGCATTATTTACCAAGTGAGGCAGTAAGCATGGTCACGGTTCGACATTCGCATAGCACTGTATACAATCCGGGCGAAACCATGGAATGGTTATGTTCGCTCGGGCTACCAGAAGGCAAAATCAGTTGCCTGATGGCGGCAGAGCAGTGGTTGCAGAGTCGAGGTCTGACCGACGCGAGTTGCCCGCAGGTGCATACTGGTTGGGAGATGGTGGAGATTTTGGCCGATCTGCGGATGGACAAAGACGCTTTAACCGCCGCTTTATTATTCCCATTGATTGAAGCCCATGTCCTCAGTTGCGACGATGTGCAATCTGAATTCCCGGCTGCGGTTGAAACTATGCTGGCCGCGGTCAACCAAATGGAAGCGATCCGAACTATCCCGGTGGGTCCCAACCAAAACCCGAATGCGCAGCAAGCGGATAATCTGCGCAAAATGTTGCTCACCATGGTCGATGATGTGCGAGCAGTGGTGATTAAACTTGCTGCACAAATATGCTATTTACGGGATGTAAAAAATGCCGATGAAGAGACGCGAGTCTTAGCGGCGAAACAAACCAACGCAATTTTTGCCCCTTTGGCAAATCGGTTGGGGATAGGCCAGTTAAAGTGGGAACTGGAAGATTTAGCTTTTCGTTATCTTCACCCGCAAGTCTATAAAAAGATTGCCACCCAACTTGAAGAAAAGCGCCTCGACCGTGAACAATACATGCGTGATTTTGTGGCTGCAGTGCAACAACGTCTGCAAGATGAACGTTTGCAATGTGAAGTTTATGGGCGACCCAAGCATATTTTCAGCATTTGGAAGAAAATGCAGAAAAAGCACCTGAGCTTTGATCAGCTTTACGATATTCGGGCGGTACGGATTGTGACTGATCGCGTGCAAGATTGTTATGCCGTATTAGGGATTGTGCACACCACTTGGCAGCATTTACCGAAAGAGTTTGATGATTACATCGCCACGCCGAAGCAGAATGGCTATCAATCGATCCATACTGTGGTGCTTGGGCCCCAAGGGCGTCCGATTGAAATTCAAATTCGTACACGGCAAATGCACGACGATGCTGAGCTTGGCGTCGCCGCGCATTGGCGTTACAAAGAGGGTGGTCCAGCAGGGCGAGAAGGCGCGTTGGATGAAAAAATTGGCTGGCTTCGCAAAATTTTGGCTTGGCAAGAGGAAGTGGTCGATAGCTCGCTGGCGGAAGAACTGCGTAACCAGGTCACTGAAGATCGTGTTTACGTGTTTACGCCCAAAGGCGACATTGTTGATTTACCACTGGGCTCAACTCCACTCGATTTTGCTTATTATGTCCATTCGAATGTCGGCCATCGCTGTATCGGCGCGAAAATCTCGGGCCGTATCGTGCCTTTTACTTATCAGCTGAAAACGGGTGATCAAGTCGAGATCCTCACTGGGCGTGAGCCGAATCCAAGCCGTGATTGGCTCAACCCGAATTTAGGCTATTTAAAATCCAGTCGGGCACGTTCAAAAGTGCAATATTGGTTCCGTTTGCAAGACCGCGATAAAAACTATGCAGCCGGTAAAGAATTACTCGACGCCGAATTAGCACGGCTCAATTTGGTGATGGAGCATCCCAGCAAAGTGTTGCAGCGGTTTAATGCCGGCAGCATGGAAGAGTTATTGGTGGGGATTGGTGGCGGTGAAATTAAAGTCACCCAAGTGGTGCATTATATTCAAAGCCAGACCGTTAAAAATGAACCAGAAATCGATCCGCGGTTAATTAGTAAACCCATGCATACCCCAGCGAAAAGCCACGTGGTAGTGCAAGGGGTGGGTAATTTGATGACACACATGGCCGGCTGCTGCCAGCCGTTGCCGGGAGATGCCATTATTGGCTATATCACCGTAGGCCGAGGCATTGCGGTACATCGCGATGATTGCGACCAATTTAAAAACTTACAAGAGCATCATCCTGAGCGAGTGGTTGAAGCCACGTGGGGCGATCAATATGCTTCAGGTTATGAAGCCAGTATTCGTATTGTTGCTCATGACCGCAACGGTTTGCTGCGTGATATCACCAGTATTTTGGCAAATGAAAAAGCCAACGTGTTGCGCATGAGTAGTAATTCCGATGTGGCCAAGCAGACGGCAATTATCAACATGACGCTGGAATTGTATAACTTGGATTCGCTGAACAAGTTATTGACCAAAATCAGTCTGATTGATGATGTGATTGAAGCCAAACGGTCACATTAAGCGACTATCAAATGGCCATAGCAATGTGTATGCGAAGTTGTTGTAAAGCAGCCCCATCGGGCTGCTGGAGTTCAAATGTCAAATATTGATGATTTATTAGCCATCATGGCGCGGCTGCGAGATCCTGAGCAAGGTTGTGCCTGGGATAAAGCGCAAAGTTATCAAACCATTGTGCCTTATACCTTAGAAGAAGCTTATGAAGTGGCTGATGCGATTGAGCGTGGTGCCATCGCAGAGCTCAAAGACGAGCTGGGCGATTTATTGTTTCAAGTGGTGTTCTACAGCCAAATTGGTGCCGAACTCGGTGATTTCACTTTTGCCGATTGTGTGTCGGCCATTTGCGATAAATTAATTCGTCGTCACCCGCATATTTTTGCCGAAGGAATGGGGCATCAAGATGCAACCACCGCATTGCAAAATTGGGAGGCGTTAAAGCAAGCCGAACGCACAGGATCTGGCTTAGCCAGTGTGTTGGATAATGTGCCTGCGGGTTTACCTGCATTGACGCGCGCCTATAAATTGCAAAAACGCTGCGCCAATGTCGGTTTTGATTGGCCCGATGTGGACGGATGCTGGCAAAAGGTCAAAGAGGAAATGCTGGAAGTGGAGCAAACCCAACCGGGTTCGCCAGAACTGGCTGATGAACTAGGTGATTTGTTATTTGCATTGGTGAATGTGATCCGCAAATCTGGCTTAGAACCGGAAGCGGTCTTGCGACAAGCGAATCGCAAATTTGAACGCAGGTTTCGCCAAGTCGAAACACTGCTAGCGCACAGTGAAAGGCCCGTTGGTTCTGCCAGTTTGGCAGAAATGGAAGCTGGCTGGCAGCAAGTGAAGCAACAAGAGCGTATCAAGCCTTGAGTGCACAGTTGAAGGTTGAGTTTTTCATTGGCGTTTAAAGCCAATTGCACGTTAGCGAAAAGCTTTTATTGAGCCAGCGCTTCAGCTTTGCTATAATTTTCGCCCGTCCTGATGTCAATTCTACCCGTAGCGCAAATGTTAGCCTTTTTGCTGACTGTGCTAAGGTTATTGAGTTGATCGATATCCAATTTACAACGTGCCTCAGGGGTCTCATGACTACAAGATACATCTTCGTGACGGGTGGGGTTGTCTCATCTTTAGGTAAAGGCATTGCAGCCGCTTCGTTAGCAGCAATTTTAGAAGCGCGTGGCCTGAAGGTAACGATCCTGAAATTGGATCCTTACATCAACGTCGACCCTGGCACTATGAGCCCGATCCAGCATGGCGAAGTATTCGTCACGGAAGACGGTGCAGAAACCGATTTAGATTTAGGTCATTATGAGCGGTTTATCCGCACCAAAATGACCAAACTCAATAACTTTACCCAAGGCCGTATTTATGCTGACGTACTGCGTCGCGAACGGCGCGGTGATTATTTAGGCGCCACTATTCAAGTGATCCCGCATATCACCAACGAAATCAAAGCCCGAGTTGTTGCAGGCGCTGAAGGCTATGATATTGCTATCGTTGAAATCGGCGGGACCGTTGGTGACATCGAATCTTTGCCGTTCTTGGAAGCAATCCGTCAATTAGGCACTGAAATCGGTCGGGAAAGAGCATTATTTATGCATCTCACCTTAGTGCCGTATTTAGGTACTGCGGGTGAGATTAAAACAAAACCAACCCAGCATTCCGTGAAAGAACTGCGTTCAATCGGTATTCAACCGGATATTTTGGTGTGCCGTTCAGATCGTTCAATTCCAAACAACGAAAAAGCCAAAATTGCACTGTTCACCAATGTCGAAGAGCGGGCAGTGATTTCGTTGAAAGACGTATCCAGCATTTACCAAATTCCAGCGCTGTTAAAATCGCAAGGTTTGGATGATTTAGTGGTGCGTCGCTTCTATTTAGATTGTCCTCAAGCGGATCTGTCTGAATGGGAACAAGTGCTGTATCAAGAAAGCAATCCAACAGGTGAAGTAACTATCGGCATGGTCGGCAAATATGTCGAACTGAAAGATGCTTATAAGTCAGTCAACGAAGCCTTAAATCATGCGGGTTTGAAAAATCGTTTAACGGTCCATATCAAATACATTGATTCGCAAGATGTTGAAACCAAAGGTTCAGCAATTTTGGCCGATTTAGATGGGATTTTAGTGCCTGGTGGTTTTGGTGAACGGGGTGTTGAAGGCAAAGTGTTAGCTGCCAAATATGCCCGTGAAAACAAAGTTCCATACTTAGGCATCTGCCTGGGGATGCAAGTCGCCTTAATTGAGTTTGCTCGTAACGTTGCAGGCTTAAAAGAAGCGCATTCGACCGAATTTAACAAGAACACGCCTTACCCTGTGGTGGGTCTCATCACAGAATGGCTTGATGCCGCAGGTCGCGTTGAACAACGCTCAGATGATTCTGATTTGGGTGGAACCATGCGCCTCGGTAGCCAAAACTGTAACCTCAAGGCCAATACAAAAGCCCGCGCTGTCTATGGTGCAGATGTGATTAGTGAACGTCATCGCCATCGGTATGAAGTTAATAATAACTTCATTCCACAGCTTGAAGAGGCTGGCCTGATTATTTCTGGTTTGTCGGCGGATAATCAGCTGGTAGAAATGATCGAATTACCTGACCACCCTTGGTTCTTGGCGGGGCAATTCCATCCGGAATTTAACTCAACGCCACGCGACGGTCATCCGTTGTTCCAAGGTTTTGTTGCAGCAACTTATCAATATCAGAAACAACAATCGGCAAAGTAATCTGAAGGCCGCGCCCACAAGGTGCGGCTTTTTGTTCAATGCCTACAGGGGAAATGATGTCACAAATTATCAATATTATTGCGCGCGAAATTTTAGATTCTCGTGGGAATCCAACCGTTGAAGCCGATGTTTATTTAGCAAGCGGCGTCATGGGCCGTGGTTGTGCGCCATCAGGTGCTTCAACAGGTACTCGTGAAGCTTTAGAGTTGCGTGATGGCGACAAAAGCCGTTATTTAGGCAAAGGCGTTCGCACTGCAGTTGCCAATATTGATGGCCCAATCAAAGCTGCTTTAGTTGGCCAATCAGCCTACGAACAAGCCAAAATTGACCAAATCATGATTGATTTAGACGGCACTGAATCGAAGTCTAAATTAGGTGCAAATGCCATTCTGGCAGTATCATTGGCAGTTGCTCGCGCCGCAGCTGCTGACAAGAAAATCCCATTGTACCAACACATTGCTGATTTAAATGGCACACCAGGTGTTTATTCAATGCCAGTGCCAATGATGAACATCATCAATGGTGGTGAACATGCTGACAATAACGTGGATATTCAAGAGTTTATGGTTCAGCCTGTGGGTGCTAAAACCTTCGCTGAAGCACTGCGCATGGGCGCGGAGATTTTTCACCAGCTGAAAAAAGAGTTGCACGCACAAGGTTTAAACACTGCAGTGGGTGACGAGGGTGGTTTCGCGCCAGATCTAAAATCAAACGAAGAAGCGTTAACTGTCATTGCCAAAGCAGTGGCGAATGCGGGTTATGAGCTGAACAAAGATGTCACTTTGGCTTTAGACTGTGCTGCATCTGAGTTTTATGTCGATGGTAAATACAAACTTTCTGGCGAAGGCAAAGAATTCACTTCTTACGAATTCAATGACTTCTTGGCTGGCTTGGCAACTCGCTTCCCAATCGTCTCGATTGAAGATGGTTTAGATGAATCTGATTGGGATGGTTGGAAAGACTTAACCAACAAAATTGGCAACAAAGTGCAATTAGTCGGTGATGACTTGTTTGTTACCAACACGAAGATTTTAACCCGCGGTATTGAACAAGGAATTGGTAACTCAATCCTGATCAAGTTTAACCAAATCGGTTCACTGACTGAGACTTTAGCGGCGATTAAAATGGCAAAAGATGCTGGTTTTACTGCGGTGATTTCACACCGTTCAGGCGAAACAGAAGATGCCTTTATTGCTGATTTGGCAGTCGGTACTGCGGCCGGTCAAATCAAAACGGGTTCATTGTGCCGTTCAGATCGCGTTTCTAAGTACAACCAATTATTGCGTATTGAGCAAGAACTTGGCGCGAAAGCACCGTACAAAGGCCGTTCTGAAATTAAAGGTCAGTAAGCCTTATTGCAAAGGCCAGCGTGTTGCTGGCCTTTGGTTTTGACGCAGGCCATCCCATGCAAAATCCGCTCTGGCATGATCCCGAGCAAACATTGATTTATACCGAGCTGTGCAACACGTTGTACGAGCGCGAATTGGCGCGCCTTGCGCAAACGCCGCCTGAATACTTGGCGATGTTGCCACGTCGCTTAAAAAGCTTGTCCTTCTATGTACGGGAAGCGGCCAGTTTAATTTTGCAATATCCTTCACCTCTGCAACTGGATAGTCAAAACGCCTGTTGGTTACATAGCCAAAGTCGGCACTGTCCGGTACCTAATGTGGATGATTCTGAAAGTATTTTTAGCTTCTATCATAAATATGCCCGTTTAGGTCTCTTAGTGCCGATTTATCAGCAAGAACAGGGATTACAACAAATTTTGCTCGATTCAGTGGATGAAATTGATGTGGCAGGCCAGCGTTTACACTGTAATGAACACGGGTGGTTTGCGATGGCGGGGTGGCCACAAGAACCCGACAATCAGCATAAATTGTTATTAAAACCTTCCAAGACCATTTTTACTGCAGTCTGCTGTGGTCATCAATGGCGAAATGGCGATAAAAAAACACCGCGATTATTAAGCTTGCGGGAGATGTTATTGGCCAGTCGCTTAAACTGGCAGCAATTTGCTAAACCTCATGCGGCTAAAGTGCAATCTTTTGCGCCTAAAGTCCGATAAAAGCTAACAAATCCGCGTGTTTTGCCTTATTTGGGGCTTTTCAGTCTGAGTTTGAGCCTTCATAATAAATCGACTAGATGAGTGTAGGTGTTTTATGCGATTGGTGAGTCTTTTACTGTTAATCTTAGTGGCTGCATTGCAATACCGCCTTTGGTACGGTCAGCACAGTGTTGAGCAGTATTTGCAGCGGCAAAAAGAATTAAAGAGTCACGAACAAAGTAATCTTGAACTGAAGAAACGCAACCTGATGTTGCTGGCGGATGTGGAAGATTTACAACAAGGCCTCGATTCCATTGAGGAACGCGCACGCAATGAACTTGGTTTAGTGAAACAAAACGAAGTCTTTTTTCGTTTAGTGGCAAAACAAGGCAAGCAATGACCATTGCGATCGTGATCCCCGCTGCCGGTGTTGGTGCGCGGATGCAAGCGGACCGACCCAAGCAGTATTTAATGCTGCAGGGCAAAACAATCCTCGAACAAACTGTCGCTGTGCTCAAGCAGGCCCTGCCAAATCAACCGATTTATATTGCGCTTTCTGCTGAAGATCCTTATTTTCCAAGCCTTTCACTGGCAAGTCAGCCGGGCATCAACAGAGTGCTAGGAGGGGCAGAGCGTGCGGATTCGGTATTATCGGCATTGCGGGCGATTGATGCTCAGCAATATCCTTGGGTGTTGGTGCATGATGCAGCGAGACCTTTAGTGACCCCTGAAGATATTCATCAATTAATTGATCGCTGTTATCAAACAGGACACGGCGGTATTCTGGCAACACCAGTGCGCGATACGATGAAGCGCAGTGTCTTGCAAGCAAACCAACCTTTCGTTGACCACACCGTTGAACGAACGCAACTTTGGCATGCGCTGACGCCGCAATTTTTTCCAACTGCTGAGCTGACTCAAGCATTATCCCAAGCACTTGCTGCCAATGTAAAAATTACTGATGAAGCCTCTGCGATGGAATGGGCGCAGTCGCCAGTTTTAATCAGCCAAGGGCGCGCTGATAACTTAAAAATTACCCAACCAGAAGATTTACTGTTAGCACAGTTTTATAGGGAGCATGCACAATGATGCCATTTCGGATTGGTCATGGTTTTGATGTCCATGCCTTTGGTGGCGCGGGGCCAGTGACGCTTGGCGGCGTCAAAATTGACTATGCGCAAGGACTGATTGCCCACTCGGATGGCGACGTGGTGCTCCATGCGCTTGCCGACGCATTGTTAGGGGCACTTGCCCTTGGCGATATAGGCCATCATTTTCCAGATACTGATGCTGCATTTAAAGGCATCGACAGTAGAATTTTGTTGCGCAAAGTGTTTGCCGATGTACAAGCGAAAGGTTATCAAATCGGCAACTTAGATATCACCATTATGGCGCAGGCACCCAAAATCGCCCCGCATGTCCTAGCGATGCGCCAGTGTATCGCCGAAGATCTGTGCTGTGATATTTCTCAAGTAAATGTCAAAGCAACAACAACTGAAAAGCTTGGCTTTGTTGGTCGTAAAGAGGGCATCGCAGTGGAAGCTGTGGTGTTGGTCGTTCGTCAATGATGCCGCCTTTTGATTTTCCCGAGCTCGCTTACTTATATGGTGAGCCAAAGTCACGTGCGATGCTGCGCTCAGTTCCGACAGATTTTATTGTCGATGAGGAGCTGAGTTTTACGCCAACAGGGCATGGCGAACACATGCTGCTCTGGGTCGAAAAAATTGGTCAAAACACGCAATATGTCGCGAAACAAATTGCCGCGGCCGCAGGCATTAAAGCCCGTTTAGTCAGCTATGCAGGTTTGAAAGATCGCCATGCAGTCACTCGGCAATGGTTTTGCTTGCCTGTGCCGATTAAACAAGAGTTGGCATGGCAGGAATGGCAAATTGAAGGGGTTCGGATCTTAGAGACCGTTCGTCATCAACGACGCCTGAAGATTGGCTCAATCAAGCAAAATCGTTTTCAGTTAACGCTACGAGGCATCAGCGATCCTGCGGATTTACAACAGCGCTTAACTTTAATTCAGCAGGGAGTGCCGAATTACTACGGTGAACAGCGTTTTGGCCATCAAGGCGGGAACCTTGCCCTTGCCGATAAGCTGTTCCAAGGCGGTAGTATTGCAGATCGCGTGGTGCGGGGGTTAGCGTTGTCCGCCGCACGCTCCATGTTATTTAATCAGCAGGTTTCTGCTCGAGTGAAAGATGGCCTCTTTCAGCAATTATTGCCCGGCGCAGTGGTCCAACTGGATGGTTCTGGTTCAGTGTTTCAAGTGCCTGTGGCCGATGAAACTATCGCAGAACGCTTACGCTCTGGCGATATCCATCCAACGGCGGTATTGCCGGGGATCGGTAAGGTATTAGAGCAAGAACAGGCGCTTGCTTGGCAGCAACAGGTATTAGCTCCGTGGCAACGTTGGGTGGATGCGTTAATCGCTTTTAATATGAACACTGAACGTCGCAGCATTCGCTTGCAACCCAAAGCACTGAGTTATCAGTGGCATGATGATACCTTAGCGTTGCAATTTGCGCTGCCAGCCGGTTGTTTTGCCACTGCAGTGTTAAGAGAATTAGTGAACTATCAAGATATCAGCCGTGATTTAGCAAATCTGGAGTCGTAAATGCGCATTCTATTAAGCAATGATGATGGGGTTCATGCCAAAGGGATCGCGGTGTTGCAGCAAGCATTGGCCACAATTGCTTCTGTGACCACGGTTGCACCGGATCGAAACTGTAGCGGAGCCAGTAATTCGCTGACCTTAATTAACCCGCTGCGCACGACGCGAATGGACAATGGATTTATTTCGGTAAACGGCACGCCGACCGATTGTGTGCATTTAGCCATCAGCCAATTGTGCCAGCCAGCACCAGATTTGGTCGTTGCCGGCATTAATCATGGGGCTAATTTAGGCGATGATGTGTTGTATTCGGGGACAGTCGCTGCTGCTACCGAAGGCCGTCATTTAGGATTACCTGCTATTGCGGTTTCGCTTGCTAGCTATGACGAAACTCATTTTGCCACGGCAGCCTATGTGACACTGAAAGTGATTGCGCGTTTAAAATCGCATCCATTACCGGCTGATCAAATTTTAAATATTAACGTGCCAGCCGTTGCCATTAGCGAATTAAAAGGCATCCAGGTGACTCGGTTGGGTCGTCGGCACAAAGCAGAAACAATGACGAGCACCACAGATCCTTGGGGCCGGCAAATTTACTGGTACGGGTCTTTAGGGCCTGAACTTGATGCCGGCGAGGGAACCGACTTTCATGCGATTGCCAATGGTTATGCTTCGGTCACCCCATTGCAAATCGATATGACTGCCTATCGCAGCATTCCGACCTTAAAAGATTGGTTGGCTGATTTAGATTGGTCAACGGAGCCGACTGGCCAACACGTTCAGCAACCCCAGCAGGCAGATGAGGCTCTTTAATGGCAGTGGCGACGACCCGCAGTGCGCAATTGTTAGCGCAAAAATTGCAACAAGATGGGATTAAGGATGCCAAGGTCTTGGCGGCTATTGCCGCAACACCCCGCCATTTATTTGTGGAGATGGTGTTGGCGCATAAAGCCTATGAAAATACCGCATTGCCAATAGGCCAAGGCCAAACGATTTCTCAGCCCTATATTGTGGCCAAGATGACCGAGTTGTTGCTGCAAGTGGAAGATCAATTTGCTTGGCAACCAAAAAAAGTTCTCGAAATTGGCACCGGTTCAGGGTATCAAACCGCGATTTTGGCCCAGTTGTTTGAGCAGGTTTGTACTGTGGAACGGATTAAATCTCTGCAATTCCAAGCTAAACGTCGCCTGCAACAGCTCGATTTGCATAATGTTGCGATGAAACATGGCGATGGTTGGTTGGGGTGGAGTCATAAAGCGCCATTTGATTGTATTATAGTGACGGCCGCGCCCACGCAAGTGCCAGATGCTCTGTTACAGCAGTTAACGGAAGGGGGTCGTCTTGTGATCCCGGTGGGAGCCCAAGAGCAAGTGCTCCGTGTTTATACTCGCAAACAACATGAGTTTGCTGTCGTTGAAGTTGAAGCCGTGCGATTTGTGCCGTTAGTGCCAGGTGAACTCGCTTAAATAGATTGGAGTTTGAGTTGAAAATTTTCCAAATGATGTACGACAAAGCGTTGCTCTGGGCGAAACATCGGCATGCTCCGCGCTATTTAGCGGCTTTGAGTTTTACAGAATCGGTGATTTTCCCGATCCCGCCCGATGTCATGCTAGCCCCGATGGCATTGGCTGAGAGAGAAAAAGCCTGGCGTTTTGCTTGGCTTACGACCATCGCTTCGGTACTTGGAGGAATTGCAGGCTATTTGCTGGGATATTGGCTGTTCGAGCCGGTCGTTCAACCGCTGATAGATCATTTTGGCTACCAAGAACTGTTTGGGAAGGTATCCGAATGGTTTAAAAATTATGGCGTTTGGATTGTGTTCATTGCAGGGTTTTCGCCAATTCCTTATAAATTATTCACCGTGAGCGCCGGTTTGATGCAAATGGCGTTTATTCCATTTGTGATCGCTTCTTTTATTGGCCGCGCCAGTCGCTTTTTCTTGGTTTCAGCCTTGATGTATTGGGGCGGCGCGAAGATGCAACAGAAGCTGCGTGATATTGTCGATTGGTTAGGTTGGGGCACAGTGCTGATCGCGGTTATTTTGTATCTGATTTATCGTTAAAGCGGAATAGGACCAGTCATGCGGCAACTCTGGGTATTTTTGACGGTCATTCTTTTGGCGGCGTGTTCATCGTCACATGCCCCTGCGCCCGTGACCTATGCAAAACCATCTGCAGCCGTTAAAAGCTCAGTGACAGCGAAAACTTATCAAGTCAAAAAAGGTGATACTTTATTTTCAATCGCTTTTCGTGCGGGCATGGATTATCACCGATTAGCCAAACTCAATCGGATCGCTGAACCTTACACAATTTATGTTGGGCAAGTTTTAGTGATTGCCGAGGATAGCAACTACCAAATGGCGGTAAAAGGTCCCTCAAATCAATCCAGTACAGCAAATGCGAATTATTCAAAGCCAATAAATTCAACCAGTTCATCAAAACCCGCTAAAGTAGTTGCTTCAAGAAATAAAAGCAGTTATGGTCAAAAGCAACAGGACAAAGATCCTGAAAAACCTAAGATTACTCAATCGAATAGTAAAACTGGTCCATGGCTTTGGCCAGTGAAAGGTCCGATCCTTGCCAAGTTCTCACATCAGGAACACGGCAATAAAGGCCTTGATATCGGTGGAGTGCTTGGGACACCAATCAAAGCTGCAGCGGCTGGCCAAGTTGTTTATGCCGGAAATGCGCTGCGGGGTTATGGCAATCTGATCATCATCCGACACAATGATGATTTCTTGAGTGCCTATGCCCACAATCACCGGTTACTGGTGAAAGAGCGAGATATGGTGGCAGCAGGTCAGCTTATCGCTGAAATGGGGAGTACCGATGCAGATCGTGTTCAATTGCACTTCGAAATCCGTTTCCGTGGCCGTTCAGTCGACCCGCTTCAATATCTAAAATAATCAGATCCACACAAACTCATGACGAAAAGAAAGGAATTCTGGCAGTTAAAAGGTGTGACCACCCTTTGTAGATTTGGGAGAAGGATATGGGACATAAAGATGAAGACGATGTAGTTGAATTTAAAGAATCTGAGCTAACTGATGATGTGATCCTGCTTGATGACGACAATGCAGAGCCTGATTTAGCCGCGTTAGCCGCAGAAGAAGACAATACCCCTGACGATGTATTTGTTCGTGATGATAGCCAAAGAGCCATGGATGCCACCCAAATTTATTTGGGCGAAATTGGTTTCTCACCTCTACTTTCCGCCGAAGAAGAAGTTTATTTTTCGCGTTTAGCCTTGAAAGGCGATCAAGCCGCACGTAAGCGGATGATCGAAAGTAACTTACGTTTAGTTGTTAAAATTGCCCGTCGTTATATTAATCGTGGTTTAGCTTTGTTAGATCTGATCGAAGAGGGGAATTTGGGCCTCATTCGTGCAGTAGAAAAGTTTGACCCCGAGCGTGGTTTCCGCTTTTCAACCTATGCCACTTGGTGGATCCGCCAAACCATCGAACGTGCGATTATGAACCAAACCCGCACCATTCGATTACCTATCCATGTGGTGAAAGAACTCAATATTTATTTGCGTGCTGCCCGTGAGCTTTCTCAGCGCCTAGACCATGAACCGACCCCGGAAGAAATTGCTGCGGCCTTAAATCGTCCGGTGGAAGAAGTTCGCAAGATGTTAAAGCTCAATGAAAAAATTACTTCGGTGGATACGCCGGTTGCTGGATCTTCGGAAAAGCAATTGCTCGATGTGTTAGCCGATGAAAAAGAGCTTGGCCCTGAAACTGAATTGCAAGATGCGGATATTCGCCAGCATTTGGTGTTGTGGTTGGAAGAGTTAAATCCAAAACAACGTGAAGTGCTTGCGAGACGGTTTGGTCTGCTTGGCTTTGAACCCTCAACTTTGGAAGATGTAGGTCGTGAAATTGGTTTAACTCGCGAGCGCGTTCGCCAAATTCAAGTGGAAGCCTTGCGACGTTTACGAGAAATCGTGACCCATCAAGGGCTGAACATTGAAACCTTGTTTCAAGAGTAAGTTCTGACCTTTGTCCTTGACAGGCAAAGGTCCCGCTGCGATACCCAAGAAAGCCAACCTAGCGGTTGGCTTTCTTATTTTATCCCTACAAAGTTGTTGTCCCATATTGGCTATCCACAGTCACTTTGCCTGTTATTTCAATGCTTACCATCAAGCTCAATGCCTAGCATCAAGGCTGCATTTTTGCCTCAGTTTGATCAGTCCAGTGCTGTCGTGTCATTGGTTGTTTTGGTTTGGCATAACCCTTGCTCCTTATAAGCAAAGTGCACAATCGCTGCACTCTGAGCTGGCAAAAATGGGGTCAGTCAACTGTTGAAGCCGCTAAAACGCTCAGTCAAATCCGAACCTGTTGGTAGGGAGATGTATGCATCATCAACAATTTTTACCGGGTGGTTATCAGTGCACACCTGAGTGCTTTGATGAATTAGTGGCAACGGATGGGAGTGCTCGCGCTCCAGCGACTGCGATTGCGAAATTTATTGAACGATATGGAGCCGCTGAACTGAAACGTAGGCAAACCCAGTTAGATCAAACGATTAGCTCAATGGGCGTTTGTTTTACTTTATATAATGAAGGGCAAAATATCGATAGAGCTTGGCCACTGGATGTGATGCCTCGGACAATTCTTGCCAGCGAGTGGCGAAAAACCAGTGCGGGACTAACTCAGCGTTTGACGGCGTTAAATCTATTTATCAATGATTTATATCATGAGCAACGGATCTTAAAGGCGGGAGTCGTCCCAGCTGATTTGGTATTAGGGTCAAAAAACTTCCTTGCACCATGTCAGGGCATCACGCCCCGTTTTGGCGTTTGGGCCAACATTTGTGGCACTGATTTGGTTCGGGATGAACAAGGGCGCTTTTTGGTGCTCGAGGACAACTTGCGAGTGCCTTCTGGCGTTTCCTACATGTTAGAAAACCGCACCGTGATGAAACGGGTATTTCCAGAGCTTTTTGCCGATTCTCTGATTGTGCCCGTGGATGACTACCCATTTCAGTTATGGAAAATGTTGGCTTCTTTATCGCCACGTCCTGGCGATGTGCCTGTCATCGTGGTGTTAACTCCCGGAATTTTTAATTCCGCTTATTTTGAACATAGTTTTTTAGCCCAGCAAATGGGTGTCGAGCTGGTGGAGAATTCTGATTTATTTGTTACTGAGCAAGGGGTATTTATGAAAACCTTGCATGGTCCGAAGCGGGTCGATGTGATTTATCGCCGCGTTGATGATGTGTTCCTTGATCCTTTGGTGTTTCGCAAAGATTCAGTCTTAGGTGTGCCAGGTTTGTTTCAAGCATGGGCTAAAGGGCAAGTTTCGATTGCCAATGCTCCGGGTTCTGGGGTTGCCGATGATAAAGTCATTTATGCCTATGTCCCGCAAATTATTCAGTATTATCTCGGTGAGCAGCCATTAATCGACAATGTCGAAACTTACTTGTGTTCTGATCCTGCCAGTTGTCAGTATGTGTTAGCCAACCTAGATCAACTTGTTGTAAAACCAGCGAATGAATCAGGTGGTTATGGAATTTTGATAGGCCCGCGTTCTACAGAGCAAGAGCGGGCTGACATGGCACAAGCGATAGTCGCCAATCCACGTAATTTCATCGCCCAGCCGACATTAAAATTGTCGACAGCGCCCACGCTTTGCGCAGGACAGTTAGAACCTAGGCATCTGGATTTGCGTCCATTCATTTTGCAAGGGCAAGACTTGTACTGTAGTACCGGTGGCCTTAGCCGAGTAGCTTTACGCAAAGGCTCTTTGGTGGTGAATTCCTCTCAAGGCGGCGGTAGCAAAGATACATGGATCATTAACGACGAGGTGTAAGCGATGTTATTAAAATCAGTAGATCATATTTTTTGGCTCGGTCGTTATTTAGAGCGGTTGGACGATACCGCACGCCTCGTCAATGCAACGAGCCACTTATTGATCGATAGTCATCAAGATACCCAATTTAGCTGGCCAATCTTGTTACAAGTCTTGGGGCAAAAGCACATTGCTTCGCATCTGACAGCCACTGCGATTGGCCCTGAAGTTGCCAAAGTGGAACAGGCCGTGATGCATCAGTTGATTAGCGATCCGCAAAGTAGTCTGTCACTGCGCTATACCTGCAGCGCGTTGAAATACAATGCACGCACTTGTCGTCCGCTGATCCCACGCGACATGTGGGAGGAGCTCAATACGCTCGACTTGCATCTGCAGCAACAATGCCAATCCAGTTTATCGCGGCAGCAACGTTACCAATTAATGGCGGAAATCAGTCGTCGCTGTCAAATGGTCGTTGGGGTTCTAGATGGCACCATGCTGCGCAGTGAAGCTTTTGATCTCTTTAACATGGGCAGGCACTTAGAAAGGGCTGACATGACGACTCGGATCATGGATGTGATGGTGCTCAAACAGTTACAACCGACCCAAATTAAGCGCCCTAAATTCCGCTGGACATCGATTTTAAACGCACTCGGAGGGGTTGAATCCTATCAGTATTATGTGGCGAACCAAACGGCAGACGTTGATGCTATTGATTATTTGCTGACTTACGCAGACTTTCCGCGCTCCATCGCGTATTGTTTAAACCGAGTTGCTGCTTCCGCGCGTAATTTACCGCATGGTGCTGCAATTTTACTGCAAGTCAAACAGTTACAGAGCATGATCCAAACTGAATATTTGCCAGATTTGGCGACAGCCCAGCTTCATCAGCTGATTGATGGCATCCAAACGGGGCTGACCGCTTTGCATCAGGTGATTACTGCGCCTGACGTCGACTTTGCTGAGCAACAGATTTCGGCTTAGCTTTTACGGAGTAACCTGTGCAAGAGTTTTGGCAACAATTGTCGAGTCAACAACAACAAGAGTTTGTTGCCTTATTGCAATCTGAGTTGCGTGATCACCATAGTGCCAGCCGTGGTGAGGTTTCGCGTCAACTTGATGCATTGCCTTGGTGTGTTGCCGAGCCGCAATGGGCCAAACTAGAACGAGCTATTGCCCAGCGGCAGAAACTGTGGCAACTGATTTTAACCGATCTTTATGGCCCACAACTGCTGTTGCAGCAGGGGGTATTGCCGCCTTTGCTGGTGTTACAAAACTCCGCATTTTTACCGGCGGCGATGACTTTACAGCCAGCCCAGTGGCTGCCATTCTATGCGCTTGATGTCGGGATAGATCTGGCGGGTGAGTGGGTTTGCTTGCAAGACCATGCTCGGTTAGTGTCTGGTTTAGGCTATCTCCTGCAACATCGCTTGGCGTTTAACCAAGCGACAGCCGGCCATATAGATTTACCGAAAAAAGCCCATTTGGCAGGTTTTTTTCGTGCTCTGCTGCAACAACTACAAGCATCGCAACATCAGCAATCGACCAGCATCGCTGGCATTTTAGTGCCGCGGGGGAGGGATGAGGCTTATTTTGAGCAATCGTACCTCGCTAGTTATCTTGATATTCCCCTCATCCAAGGCGCTGACTTATTGATGAGAGATAATCAGTTGTGGTTGAAAACGCTGACCGGCTTGCAACGAGTTAGTGCCATTTTACGTCAGCTGCCAGATCAAGAGTGTGATGCACTTGAGCTCGATAGCCAAGGCAGTGGCTGTGCTGGTTTTTTACAAGTGTTGCGACAGGCTGATGATTTTCAATGTTTGAACCCGCCAGGCGCGGGCTTAATAGGTTCGCCGCTATTTAAACCATTTCTCGCCCAATTGTGTCAACATGTATTAGGCGAGCCACTGTTACTGCCGCCTGTAGCCAGTTATTGGCTCGGGGATACCGACTCTTTCGCCAAAGTGCTCAGTTGCCCTGAAGAATTTATTTTTCACCGATGTACCTCGGCGAATCTGCGACCGCAATGCTTTTGGCAGTTAAGCCCAGAGCAACAACAAGCCTTGCTTGCACAAATTCAGTTGCAACCCAATGAATTTGTTGCTGAACAGCGGCCACAACTGCAACAGCAACCTTCAGCTGCAGATGCCACTTATCAGCAGTCTGCTGCCATGCGCGTTTTTTCCTTGATGACCGCTGGGAAAAGTCGCGTATTACCCGGTGGGCTTGGTATGTTGCAAAACGATGCCGCCGATTTTATATGTGCAGCCATGACTCGCAATTTTAAAGATGTTTGGGTGTTGGCCGACCGCGGGAAAGCACGCAGTTTGCTGCAAAGTAGTGATAACCCGTTGCAATTATCAAGGCATAGCGGTCTTGTTCCTAGCCGAGTGGCGGATCACTTATTTTGGTTAGGGCGATACAATGAGCGGCTGAATTTAATGTCGCGGGCGCTGCGGGCGTTACTCCCGTTGATGACAACAAACGACTGGTACGTGACGGAAGAAGCGCAATCTATTTTACAGTTTTGCTTAAAAGCGAATGGCAATACAAGTCCAGTCCAAGGTCAAAGTGGGCTTACGCTATTACAACAAATTTTTGCACCCGATCATCCGCAAGGGATTGTGGCGGTGCTCGAGCAACTGCTCTTTAATGCTCAATCCATTCGTGAGTATTTCGCTGAAGATACTTGGTTTGTGCTCGATCGCCTACAAATGACGATCCAAAGTTGGCCACAAGAACTGAGCTCCCTGCAACCTTCTCAATTATTGCGTCAGCTAGATGAAGTGGTGCTATTACAAAGTGCAATTTATGGCTTAAACAATGAAACGATGAGCCGTACCCAAACACTTCGATTATTAGATTTAGGTCAGCATCTTGAACGGGCATTACAAACCTGTACGCTGCTGGAATTGGTGTTTGTCTCGAAGCGGCAAAGCGCCACCGTGTTGGAAGCCTTATTGAAAATGGCAGATACAGTGATGACTTATCGCCGACGTTATCGCAGCGAGTTACATCCCCTCGCAGTGATTGACTTGTTATTATTAGATACCACCACACCTCGTTCGGTGGGTTATCAGTGCGCGCGGATCGCCAGGCAATGTAACGCCCTTCCTACCTTAGGTCCAAGCACTGGCTTAACTGCCGAGCAGCGGATCGCGCTCGAAATCACCTCTTTATTACAATTGGCCGAACCGCAACGTTTGCTGTTAGAAGATGGCACAGGTGGTGAGGTACTGGCGCAGTTACTGCAAGGGTTGCAACAGCTGCTTCGTCGTTTATCGGACAGCATTACTTTATCTTATTTCAATCATGCCGCAGATAGACGACTTTGGCAGAGCTTTTAAGGCGGTTTGATGAAATATCACCTGAGTCACCTCACCCGGTATCGCTATCAACAGTCGGTCGCGAATAGTTATAACTTGGCATGCTTGGAGCCGAGGAATTTGCCTCATCAGCGCGTGTCGGCAGCATCAATAGTGGTTGAGCCGAGGCCACAGCAAATAGAACGTTTTATCGATGGTTTTGGCAATATTCGCCATTTATTGCATTTGCAGTCGCCTCATACTGAGCTGGCGGTGCGTTCATCCGCAGAAGTCGAAGTGTTACCTAGAAATTACCCCACAGCATTGCCTGATGCGCTGTCAATCCAAGCCCTCACGAGCGCATTGCAAAAGCCACAGAACTCTGACGAACTATTTGCTTTGTGGTGCACTGCGCCAAGCCCAATGATCCCCATCGTTGCAGAGGCGCGACAACTGATCACTCAATTGCAAAGTCACCAACAGTCGGCGTTGGCGTTGGCACAGCAGTTAAATCAGTTTATTTTTGAAAATTTTCAGTATGATCCGCAATTTAGTACTGTGGTGACACAGGTTGATGAAGTGATCAACCATCGCCGTGGCGTTTGTCAGGATTTCGCGCAAGTGGCCATCAGTTGCTTGCGCTCAGTCGGCGTGCCTGCGCGCTATGTCAGTGGTTACTTGCAAACGTTACCGCCTGAAGGGCAACCTCGGTTAATGGGCGCGGATGCATCGCACGCTTGGTTTGCGGTATTCGACCCGCAGTTTGGCTGGGTAGATTTTGATCCGACCAATAATTTAATCGTGGACACAGCGCACATCACCTTGGCCTATGGCCGAGATTATAGTGATGTCGTGCCACTGAAAGGCGTGTTACAAGGCACTGGTGAACATGAACTGAGTGTGGCAGTGGATGTGATCCCCCGCTAAAACACTGAAAGAGCGATGGCCGGCAGCTGACCACCGCTCTCAAGTTTCTTAGATCTGACGTTTGAGCTGGTAAAGCAGCTCTAATGCTTGGCGCGCAGTTAAGTTGTCTGGATCCAATTCACTTAAAGCGGCAAGCACTGGATGTTGTGGCTGGTCCAGCGGTAACTCTTGCTGCCCTGCGGCATGCTTTGCCGAATGATTTGCTGAATGATTTGCTGAATAGCTAGGCGCGCTCTTGCTAGCCAAAGCACCAACCTCATGGGGTGTAGGCGCTGTTGTCAGAGCTAATTGATCACTCGTCTTCAGTGCCGATTGCTGCTCAAGTTCAGTCAATTTTTGTTTGGCCATCTCGATAACCATTTTAGGCACACCCGCCAGTTGCGCGACTTGCAAGCCATAACTTTTACTGGCAGCACCCGCTTGAACTTGGTGCATAAACACAATATGTTCGTCATGTTCAACTGCATCTAAATGGATATTGGCAACCCCAGGCATTAAGGCGGCTAAATCAGTGAGCTCAAAATAATGCGTGGCGAACAAAGTCATTGCTTTAATGTTTTGACTTAAATAACTCGCACAGGCCCAAGCTAAAGATAAGCCATCATAGGTACTGGTACCACGACCAATTTCATCCATGAGCACCAAACTTTGCGCGCTGGCATTGTGCAGGATGGTGGCAGTTTCGGTCATTTCCACCATAAAGGTTGAACGGCCTGAAGCTAAATCATCCGAGGCACCGACTCGTGTAAAAATTCGATCTATTGGGCCAATCACCGCACGTTCTGCGGGCACGAAACTGCCGATATACGACATCAGTACAATCAACGCTGTTTGACGCATATATGTTGATTTACCCCCCATGTTAGGGCCGGTCACAATCAATAAATGCCGTTGAGGGTTCAACGCGACTGGGTTGGCGATAAATGGTTCGGTCATCATTTGTTCAACCACAGGATGACGCCCACCTTGAATATCGATGCCGCTTTGCTGAGTGAATTCCGGCGCTTGATAGTTGAGGCTCAGAGATCGTTCGGCAAAATTAGTCAGCACATCTAAAATCGACAGACTTTCAGCCAACAGTTGTAAACGGGTCAGTTCTGGCGCGACCAAATCAAACAATTGGTCATAAAGTTGTTTTTCCAAAGCAAGGGCTTTACTTTGGCTGCCCAAAACTTTGTCTTCATATTCTTTTAATTCAGGGATGATATAGCGTTCATTATTTTTCAGCGTTTGTCTGCGAATGTAATCTGCTGGTACCGCATCTGCCGCCGCACGACCTGTTTCAATGAAATACCCTGCGACCTTGTTATAGCCGACTTTTAATGAGGCAATGCCTGTGCGGGCTTTTTCCCGCTGTTCAAGCATTTCCAAATAGTCAGTTGCACCAGTTGCTAACGCACGCCATTCATCTAATTCAGTGTGGTAATGCTCAGCAATCACACCGCCATCACGCACTAATACTGGCGGATTTTCGACAATTGCCCGATGCAATAAGGTGCAGAGTTCAGGGAAAGGCTGACAGTGTTCAGCCAATGTGACTAGTAACGGCGATTTTAACAGTTTGAGATGTTGAGTCAGTGCTGGCAGCTCATCGAGCGCTTGGCGTAATCTCGCAAAATCTCTGGGGCGAGCTGATCTTAGGGCAATCCGCGCGATGATCCGCTCGATATCGCCAATTTGTTTCAGTTGTGGTTGCAGGCTTTCGGTAAACTGTTGCAACTCGGCGACTGCCGTTAAGCGCGCTTGCACTATAGATTGTGAACGCACTGGCGCATGGATCCAACGTTTCAGTAAACGACTTCCCATGGCGGTTTGGCAACGATCTAACACTGCGGCTAAGCTGTGCTCGTATTGGCCGTTCAGTGTTTGCGTTAACTCAAGATTGCGTCGAGTTGCTGCATCTAGCACGATATGATCTTGTGCGCGTTCTAAACCGATTGCCCGAATATGCGGCAGCGCACTGCGCTGGGTATCTTTGACATAATGCATCAAGCAGCCTGCTGCATTGACCGCAATCGGCGCTTCGTCGACGCCAAAGCTTTTGAGATCTTTGGTGCCAAATTGGCCGCATAACACACGTTCAGCACTGGCTTTTTCAAATTCCCAAATAGGGCGCCGCCGCACGCCTTTGCGCTTTAAAATAGTGTCAGGTAAATCAATAGTTTCGCAATACAGTAATTCGGCGGGGCTTAAGCGTTGCAGTAAGGCATGTAAGTCGTCTAAGCCATTAACTTCGCTTAATAAAAAACGGCCAGCACTTAAATCAAGGTAAGCCACACCAAATCGTTGTTGTTGTGCATAAAGTGCTGCCACCAGATTGTCTTGCCGCTCATTCAATAAGGCTTCGTCGGTGACTGTGCCTGGCGTGACTATCCTGACCACCTTGCGCTCCACCGGGCCTTTGCTAAGTGCCGGATCGCCCACTTGCTCACAAATGGCGACGGACTCACCGAGCTGCACTAAACGGGCTAGATAGTTTTCAATTGCATGATGCGGTACCCCCGCCATAGGAATTGGTGCGCCAGCAGATTGACCCCGTTTGGTTAAAGAGATATCCAGCAAGGCCGCGGCTTTTTTCGCATCATCATAAAAAAGTTCATAAAAATCCCCCATCCGGTAAAACAGTAAAATGTCCGGATGTTCGGCTTTTAACCCCAAATATTGTTGCATCATCGGGGTATGCGCGTTGGTTGCTTGTGCGCTTGGCTTGTCTGACGGCATAATGAAATTCTGCTTTCCTGCTAGAGATAAAACATGACAGTACCCATGGTTACCCATCAATTGGCAACTGAGCTTGGTCAGCTATTATTACGGAAAAACTTCACGATAACCACCGCAGAATCATGTACTGGTGGCGGCATTTCTTTTGCTTTAACCGCGATTTCAGGAAGTTCAGCCTATCTAGACCGGAGTTTTGTAACTTATAGCAACAAAGCCAAGCAACAATTACTGGGCGTTAAAAGTGCTACTTTGCTGCAGTTTGGCGCGGTCAGTGAAGAAACCGTGCAAGAAATGGCAAAGGGGGCAGCGCTTGCTGCGGGTGCTGAGGTGGCCATTGCAGTGTCTGGCATTGCAGGGCCTACCGGTGGTACGCCACAAAAACCGGTCGGCACTGTATGTTTTGGTTTTTGTATTTCTGGTCATACCGTGAGCACGACGCTGATGCTTCATGGTGATCGCGAGCACATTCGTCAGCAAAGTATCGATTTTGCTTTGCAACAGGCCATCTTGTTGTTGACATCAGAATCGAGTTGAACTACTGTATGAGCATACAGCACTTGTAGGGTGAGTACTCAGTATCACCCACCACTAACCAGAGATTTCAGATTATGGCGGAGAATAAAATGGACGACAACAAGCAAAAAGCGTTGACCGCAGCCTTAGGGCAAATTGAACGTCAATTTGGTAAAGGTTCTATCATGCGCTTAGGAGATAGCACCGCCTTAGATATCGATGCAATCCCAACCGGTTCTTTAGGTTTAGATATTGCCCTTGGCATTGGTGGTTTGCCTTGCGGTCGGATCGTAGAAATTTATGGTCCAGAGTCTTCAGGGAAAACGACTCTGACATTACAAGTGGTCGCTGAAGCCCAAAAAATGGGCAAGACCTGTGCGTTTATTGATGCCGAGCACGCATTAGATCCAGTTTATGCTGCCAAATTAGGCGTGAATGTTGCCGATTTACTGGTCTCACAACCAGACACCGGTGAACAAGCCTTAGAAATTTGCGATATGTTAGTCCGTTCTGCAGCCGTTGATGTCATTATTGTTGACTCAGTTGCCGCTTTAACACCCAAAGCTGAAATCGAAGGCGACATGGGCGATAGCCATGTTGGTTTACAAGCCCGTTTAATGTCACAAGCCCTGCGTAAGTTGACGGGTAACATTAAACGTTCGAACACTTTATGTATTTTCATCAACCAAATTCGGATGAAAATTGGTGTGATGTTCGGCAACCCAGAAACTACCACGGGTGGTAATGCCCTGAAATTCTATGCTTCTGTCCGTTTAGATATTCGTCGAATTGGCTCAGTCAAAGAAGGCGAAGAAGTCGTCGGTAACGAGACTCGCGTTAAAGTCGTGAAAAATAAGGTTGCACCACCATTTAAGCAGGCCGAATTTATTATTCAGTATGGTGCCGGCATCAGCAAAAATGGTGAACTCATCGATTTAGGTGTCGCAGAGAAACTAATCGATAAAGCCGGTGCTTGGTATGCTTATAAAGGCAATAAAATTGGCCAAGGCAAAGCGAATGCAATGAAGTTTTTGGTAGAGAATCCAGCTATTGCAAAAGAGATTGAAGATGAATTGCGTCGTCGTTTATTACTTCAACCTACTGCCGGAACTGCAGGCGTAGCCACTGATTTAGCAATCGAACCAGACGAATTGGAAGATGAGTTTTAATTCTCTGTGCTTGCACAATTAAGTGCTAGAGCCATTTTGTAGCGTACATTCTGGCCTGTGGTACTAGGATGTGACCAATCAATAGCCTACTTTTGATTGGTCCATCTGTTTAAACCCAGTTTCGCACAGTTGAGCTCATTCTTTTTTTTATCATCCTGTTCATCTTCCCGTATATTTTCTCGCTTATCTTCTTACTTATCTGGCCGCAACTAAACATCATTTAACTAAACAGTAGGCATCTAAACAGTAGGCATCTAAACAGTTCGCAACATAAAAACCGCAATTGAACATCCAGCAGCTAAAAAGCACGCAACTTAATCGAACGACCTATTTTGCTCGCATCTTGGATTTTTAAACTCTTGCATCTGCAACTTGTTGATCACAGAGATGCAGGCTTCGCATTCAAGATAGTGAATTGAGTGGGATCAATTAAAAAACCAGCTTGGCGGTACATCTTTTCGATCTGGCCGCTTTTTCGAAGGATTTGTAAACCACGTTGAATGGCTTGATAGGCAGCTTCCCCTTCAGGATGATGGCGACTAATAACAAAATGACGGCTATCGTCAAGCAATACGGCAACCTCAGGAATTCGTTGTAATTTAATTTGTTCAAGTTGATAAATGCCATTGTTGTCATGGAAGAATGGCATCAGCATAATATCAACCCAGCCCATATGAACAATTCGCGCTTGGCTTAACCATTCATCTTCTTGGATTAATTGTTTCAAAGGGAGTTTAGACATGGTTTGCCAATCGGTGTGCCACTTTGGGGTTGATACTCCAGTCAATTGTTTCAAATCTTCTGTTTTTCGCAGGGCAAGCGCTTTCTGATTTTTTGGGCTGGTATAAACAGCTGCAAAGTATTCACCTTTATTAATAATGGGATGCGATATAAATACTGCATTTTCTAGTCGCTCGGCATCGCTTAACCAATAGCTGTCAAAGCTAAGCAACAATTCGCCAGTTTCCAACATTTTGGTATTGCGGAAATTGACTTTACCCGGCAAATATTGAAAGGCTTTGTTAAAACCGCCCAGTGCTAATGCTTGCTGCAACAGCACCATGTCTGCAACATCACGGCGCATCTTTCGATGGTTGAAATCCGTGATGGTAAGCACATTCCGTTCACCGACAAAACTTTGATAATCCTCAAGGACATCATCGCGAATATAAATAGTGATTTGTTCACTAGCAGACAATGGAGCTGATAGATGAATAGCTAAAAGCACAAGTATGCGATACGCAGCTTGCAACATGACCTTGTGGATGTTTACCAAATCCATAGCCAAACCAATCTGAACATTGATACTGTCAAAGATAGCTGCCACTCGCGTAAAATCAATTGAACCCCACATTTAGACATCTAAACGTATAGAAGTTGACATTTGTAAGCTGTTTCGGCAAAGTGGCGACTATTCAAATAAGATTGCGGAGTTTTCATGCCCATTAAAGTTGTTGATCAGCTACCTGCCGTCGAGGCACTATCGGCTGAGAATGTCTTCGTGATGACTGAAAGCAGAGCATCTACACAAGACATTCGGCCATTGCGAATTGCGATTCTTAATTTGATGCCAAATAAAGTGGCGACTGAGGTGCAATTGCTGCGGTTGCTGGCAAATAGCCCATTACAAGTCGATGTTGATTTAATCCGTTTAGATAATCATGTCAGTAAGCACACCCCTGAAACGCATTTAAACTGTTTCTACCGTTATTTCTCCGATGTGCAAGGACTCAAATATGACGGACTGATTATTACTGGAGCGCCACTTGGACTAGTCGATTACGAAAACGTCAGTTACTGGCCGCAGTTGTCGGAAATTTTGGCTTGGGCCGATCATCATGTCACCAGCACACTATTCCTGTGCTGGGCAGCACATGCAGCACTTTATTACTACTACGGTTTACAACGTGAAATTCGAGGGGAGAAGTTGTCGGGTGTTTACTGGCAGCAAGTGATCCAGCCGCTAAGCCCGCTGGTTCGTGGTTTTGATGATGAATTTCTGGTACCACATTCACGTTATGCGCAGGTGCCGAAGCAAAAATATCAACAGCATCCTGATATTCATGTGCTGGCTGAGGCAGATGTGACGGGCGCATATTTATTACAAAATAGTTCAGGCAGCCGAGTCTTTGTTACTGGGCATCCTGAATATGACTTAACCACGCTCAATGATGAATATCAACGTGATTTAGCTGCAAATTTAGCTCCGAAAGTTCCTGAAAATTATTATCGCAATGATGATCCAAATCAGCCGCCGCGGAAGTTATGGCAGAGCCATGCCTTTTTGCTGTTCAGTAATTGGCTGAACTACTATGTCTATCAGGCGACGCCGTTCAATATTGAACAGGTTGGTCGTGGGAGAGCTTCATGAATCAAAGCAGACTAACGCCCGCAGCACTTCGTGAGCAGTTAAATCAGCGTATTTTAGTGTTGGACGGTGCGATGGGCACCATGATCCAAGCATATCGCTTGCAGGAAGCGGATTATCGTGGACAAGAATTTAAAGATTGGCCATCCGATCTTAAAGGCAATAACGATCTGTTAGTGCTAACACAGCCTGAGATTATTCGCCAAATTCACCGCCAGTATTTAGAGGCTGGAGCTGACATTATTGAAACCAATAGTTTCAACGCAACCACTATTGCGATGGCAGATTACGATATGTCGCATTTGGCCGCTCGCATTAATTTCGAATCTGCCAAATTAGCAAAGGAATTATGTCGTGAGTTTACTAAGCAAGATCCTGGCAAACCACGATATGTTGCGGGTGTGCTTGGTCCAACGAATCGAACAGCCTCAATTTCACCGGATGTGAACGATCCAGGTTATCGTAATATTGATTTCGATACGCTTGTTGACGCTTATTCTGAAGCGACCCGAGCTCTCATTGAGGGCGGTGCCGACATTATTATGTTGGAAACAATCTTTGATACTTTAAACGCCAAAGCAGCTGCGTTTGCTGTCTTACAAGTGTTTGATGAGTTGGGGTATAAACTACCTGTGATGATTTCCGGGACGATAACAGATGCCTCAGGCCGAACTTTGTCTGGGCAAACGACTGAAGCTTTTTACAATTCATTAGCGCATGTGGAGCCGATTAGTTTTGGACTTAACTGTGCATTAGGGCCTGATTTGTTGAGGCCTTACGTCGAGACCATGGCAAATATCGCTGAATGTTACTGCTCTGTGCATCCGAATGCGGGCTTACCCAATGAGTTTGGTGAATACGATTTGGCGGCGCCTGAAATGGCCAGTGAAATCAAAGATTGGGCCCAGCAGGGGTTTCTCAATATTGTCGGCGGCTGTTGTGGGACAACGCCTGAGCATATACGAGCTATCTCTCAGGCTGTGCAGGGCGTTAAGCCAAGATCACCTAAACCAATCTCACATCAGTTTAATCTTGCAGGCCTTGAAGCCTTTACTTTGGAGTGGTGATGCAGCAGCAAGCACGATTTATCAATATTGGTGAGCGTACGAATGTCACAGGCTCCGCTCGATTCAAGAAACTGATCTTAGATGGCAAGTTCGAAGCTGCACTACAAGTTGCTCGGCAACAAGTTGAAAACGGCGCGCAAATTATCGATATCAACATGGATGAAGCCATGTTGGATAGTAAAGCCGCAATGGTTCGTTACCTCAATCTGCTAGCCTCAGAACCGGATATTGCTCGCGTTCCTATTATGGTTGACTCCTCGAAGTGGGAAGTGATTGAAGCTGCTTTGAAATGTATTCAAGGCAAGGCCGTGGTCAATTCGATTTCATTGAAAGAAGGCGAAGGCTCTTTCCTACATCAAGCCCGTTTAATTCGTCGTTATGGCGCTGCAGTGGTGGTCATGGCGTTTGATGAAGTGGGTCAAGCGGATACCAAAGCCCGAAAAGTTGAGATCTGTGAGCGGGCTTATAAACTATTGACCGAGCAAGTCGGGTTTCCAGCGCAAGACATTATTTTCGATCCGAATATTTTTGCCGTTGCTACAGGGATTGAAGAACACAATAACTACGCTGTCGATTTTATCGAAGCGACGCGTGAGATCAAAGCCCGTTGCCCCCACGCAAAAATCTCAGGCGGCGTTTCGAATGTGTCATTCTCATTTCGGGGGAATGATGCTGTTCGTGAAGCGATCCATTCCGTGTTCCTTTATCACGCGATTAAAGCCGGTATGGATATGGGGATTGTTAACGCAGGGCAACTTGCTGTTTATGATGATATTCCTGAATTGCTCAGAGAACGCGTTGAAGATGTGATTCTGAATCGCCGCGATGACGCGACGGAGAGGTTGCTAGATATCGCTGCTCAGTTTAAAGGGGATGGAGCAGTCGCTGTCAAAGAAGATGAAGCTTGGCGTAGTTGGCCAGTGACTAAACGTTTGGAGCATGCTTTAGTAAAAGGCATCACTGACTTTATCGAAACGGATACGGAAGAAGCACGGTTGCAAGTTGAACGCCCGCTGCATGTTATCGAAGGTCCATTGATGGACGGCATGAATGTGGTAGGGGATTTGTTCGGTGAAGGGAAGATGTTTTTACCCCAAGTCGTCAAATCTGCTCGGGTGATGAAAAAGGCAGTGGCTTACTTACAACCCTTTATTGAAGCCGAAAAAGCAGGAACTGGCGCGACTACTCAAGGTCGAGTCCTGATGGCTACGGTGAAAGGCGATGTACACGACATTGGCAAGAATATTGTCGGTGTCGTGTTGCAATGCAACAACTATGAAGTGATTGATTTGGGGGTGATGGTGCCCTGCGCCACACTGCTGCAAAAAGCGAAAGAATTGAATGTTGATATTATCGGGCTTTCTGGATTAATTACGCCTTCTTTAGACGAGATGGTTCATGTCGCAAAAGAAATGACGCGGCTTGGGTTTACTATTCCACTACTCATAGGTGGTGCGACGACATCAAAAGCGCACACGGCGATAAAAATCGCACCCAACTATGAGCATGGTGTGGTGTATGTGCCAAATGCATCGAGAAGTGTGTCGGTTGTCCAATCGCTGATAAGCCCAACACAAAAACCAGAATTCCTAGCAAGGGTGAATGACGAATATCGCCGAGCAGTCGAGCAGCATCAACGCAGCAGGCCAGGCGAGAGCATGCTTACACTAGAACAAGCAAGATCAAATCGTTTTCAGTTAGATTTGACCAAGGTTGCACCCAAGCCGAAAAAATTAGGGATCCATATTTGGCAAGATGTTGATTTGGCGACGTTGCGCGATTATATCGACTGGACGCCATTCTTTTTAACTTGGCAACTGTCCGGCAAATTTCCAGCGATCTTAAATCATCCTGAAGTGGGCTTGGAAGCGCGTAAAGTGTATCAAGACGCAAATGACATGTTGGACTTGATGATTCAGCAACGCAAAGTCACCGGTAAAGCAATTTTTGGTTTGTTTCCAGCCAATAGTGAAGGTGATGACATTTATGTGTATTCGGATGAATCACGAACCTCAGTACGGGCAACCTTGCGCAATTTAAGACAACAGTTACAGCTCAGAAATAATGCGCCGAATAGTTGTCTTGCAGATTATGTGGCACCGACCAATTCTGGTGTTGAAGATTACATTGGTGCTTTTGCTGTGTGTACTGGTTATGGTGCGGATGAATTGGCGGCCGAATACGCTGCAGCACATGATGACTATAACAGTATTATGGTGAAAGCACTGGCGGACAGGCTCGCAGAAGCGTTAGCTGAATATTTGCATCAGCAAGTGCGTAAAGAGTATTGGGGCTATGCAGAACATGAATCGCTTGATAATGAACAATTGATCCGTGAAGCTTATCAGGGGATCCGTCCGGCGCCTGGCTACCCAGCCTGTCCTGAGCATACGGAGAAAGACACTTTATTCTCTATGCTAGACGCAACAGCCAAAATAGGATTAGAGCTCACGGAGAGTTTCGCAATGTGGCCAGGGGCTGCTGTATCGGGTTGGTACTTTGCTCATCCTGATGCTAAGTATTTTGCAGTGAGCAAAATAGACCAAGATCAATTGCAGGACTATGCAATTAGAAAAGGATGGGAGTTAGCGGAAGCCTCGCAGTGGTTAGCGCCTAATTTAAGATGATTTCTGGCTTAAAAGGCCTGAAAGCTAGTTATAGTCGAATGCTGATAGGTAAAAGCCCATCAATAAAATCCTCTAGTGAGAGCAAAGTTCAATTTAAAAGGCCAAATTTAAATGAATTTGGCCTTTTAACCAAAATTTTGTGAGTGCCGTACATGACGAATAGTATTCGTTACCCACAGAATGGCGTTTCATAAAATAGATTTTGTGAATAACTCTGCTAAATATTGGCGAATTAGCTTAAATTAACCACAAATTGTCGATAAAACCTGCAGTCAGTTGAAAAAGATCAAATTCCCGCTTGCACGTCTTTAAAAACTCCCTATAATGCGCGCCATGCCGACGGGGTGAAGCGAAAGCGAAACGCCGGGTGAGTTTGAAGAAAGTGAAAATAGTCGATAAAAAGACGCTTGACACCAGATAAA
>JACCDH010248555.1_pt1 | contig 32612 bp, 31 predicted proteins | sample 7442481 | NCBI WGS metagenome assembly JACCDH01 (sample SAMN15323433, study PRJNA562643) | freshwater metagenome | isolation source: river surface water | place: USA:Blue River Watershed | collected 2017-08-15
GGTCACGACCGAGTTCGATCAAGCCGTCGATCAATTGCAGCCCAGCCTCGACGCGATCGAGCAACTGGCGGCAGAGGGTGTCCAGGTCATCCTCACCTACCCAAACAATGACGCGGGCGGACGCCAGATCGTGGGGCACCTTGAATCCTTCGCTGCGCGGAACCTGCCCAATACCCAGGTGCATCGTTCACTGGGCAGGCATCTGTACCACGGCGTACTCGCTCTCGCGAAAGATCCTGAGCGCCGGGTGGCATGCATGGGCAATTCATCTTCCGGATTGAAGGAAACGCCGGCCTTCAATTGCCCCACGGTCAACATCGGTTCGCGCCAGGAGGGACGGCTACGCGGCGCGAATGTGGTAGACGCTTACTACAACACGGCCGACATCGTCCGGACGGCACATCAGTGCCTGTACGACACGGCTTTTCGTGATCTCTGCCGCAACGCCGAGAATCCTTACTGGCTGGGAGATGCCGGCCCCAAGGTTGCGCAAGTGCTGGCAGATGTTGCGCTGGACACAAATCTGATTCGCAAGCGCATGACACTGCGTGGCGAGATGCGGGATGGCTGGTTCCGATGAGTGACTCACAGCTCCGCCCTGATGCGCCGCTCATGGCGGCTGTACGAGCCATTGAATCCAGTCGTCGTCGCATTGCAGTTGTCGTTGACGACGACGGGCATCTGCTGGGCACGTTGACCGACGGCGACGTCCGACGCTGTCTGCTGGATGGAGGAACACTGGAAACACCGGTGGCACGCGCAATGAACTCGCAGCCGGTCACGGCCAAACTCAATAGCCCCTCCAGCTATCTCCTGGACCTCATGCGTCGGGGCAACATCCTCGCGCTTCCGCAGGTGGATGACGACGGGCATTTCAAAAGACTCGTGCATCTGACCGACCTGTGTAGCGAGGCCAGCGAAGCCGGCAAAATTTCTGCGTTCGAGTTTGCGGTCATCATGGCAGGCGGCGAAGGTATGCGCCTGCGCCCGTTAACAGAGAAGATCCCGAAACCGATGGTCGACATCGGCGGGCTGCCTCTACTGGAACGGCAGATACAGCGACTAGTCCGCAACGGCGTGCGACGGGTCTATCTTTCGGTGAACTATCTGTGGCATGTGATCGAAGAGCATTTCGGCGACGGCACCGGGTTCGGCATTGAGATCCGCTACCTGCGCGAAAAGGAAAAACTTGGTACCGCAGGCGCACTGTCGCTGCTGCCCGAAACGCCGTCAGCCCCCATTCTCGTGATGAATGGCGACATCCTCACGACATCGAGCTTCGACAATCTGTTTGCGTTTCACCAGTCGAACGGTGCCTACGTCACCGTCGCCGCAGTGGACTACCGAGTCAACATCCCTTACGGCGTCATTCATGCCGAGGGTCAGTTTATTCGTCGACTCGAAGAGAAGCCGTCGCAGCACTTCTTCTGTAACGCAGGCATCTATGCGGTCTCGCCGCAGACGCTCGATTTGCTGCGCGAGGCGGAGCACCGCAACATGACCGACGTGGTCGAAACTTGCCTGAGCCGGAATTTTCCCGTGGCCGTGTTCCCGGTGCACGAATACTGGAGTGACATTGGTACGCCCGACGACCTGGAAAAGGCGCGCACATTCTTTTCGGAAACAAACACCCATGAAAAATGATTTGATATCCGGCAAGTCCGTCTTCGTAACTGGGGCGGATGGCTTCATCGGCAGTCACCTTGTCGAACTGGTGGTTGCATCCGGCGCGCGCGTACGGGCCATGACTTATTACAACTCACGGAACGAGAAAGGATGGTTGCGGGATGTTCCCGAGCAGATGCTCTCCTCTGTCGAACTGTTCAGCGGCGACATACGGGATACCGAGCGTGTGCGGCAGGGCGTGCGCGGCTGCGACTATGTCTTCCACCTCTCCAGTCTCATCGCCATTCCCTACAGTTACGACGCCCCGCGCTCCTATGTCGAGACCAACGTGATCGGCGCGACCAATGTGCTGCAAGCCTGCCGCGAAAGTGATGCTCTTACCCGCCTCGTGCATGTATCGACGTCCGAGGTTTACGGCTCGGCACAACAGGTCCCGATCCCGGAAAGCCATCCACTGGTCGGACAGTCGCCCTATTCCGCCAGCAAGATTGCTGCGGACAAAATGGCCGAAAGCTATCACATTTCGTTCGATCTCCCGGTGGTCACTGCGCGGCCGTTCAATACTTTCGGTCCGCGTCAGACGGCACGCGCCGTGATCCCGACGATTGCCAGCCAGCTGGTGGCCGGGCGTACGGCACTCAAGCTGGGCGCACTGTCACCGACTCGCGACTTCAACTTCGCCACCGATACGGCTGCGGGCATGCTCGCGCTCGCATTGTGCCCGGCGGCGGAGGGAGAGGTCGTCAACATCGGGTCGGGCGAGGAATGGTCTATCGCCCGCACCGTCGAGCTGCTATGCGAGATCGTCGGCCGCCACGTCGAGATCACCTCGGACGAGGCGCGTATCCGCCCAGAGAAGAGCGAGGTTAACCGGCTGATTGCCGACAATCGCAAGATTGCGGCCCTGACGGGCTGGCGCAGCGAGGTGCCTTTTCGCGAAGGACTGGCGCGCACGGTCGAATGGGTCGGTCGCAATCTGGCCTATTTCGACGTGGATTCCTACGCCAAATAAAGGACGTCCTCAATGTCGGCTGAAAAGATCTTGTGTGTCATCGGCGCCCGCGGAGGCAGCCAGGGCGTGCCCGGAAAGAACATTCGACCGCTTCTGGGCCAGCCGGTCGTTGCGTGGGCGATCAGAAAGGCGCTGGATGTCCCGGGCATCGGTCGTGTCGTCGTGAGTACCGACTCAGACAAGATTGCCGAAGTCGCCCGAGCGGCCGGCGCTGAGGTGCCCTTCATGCGCCCCGCCGCACTGGCTTCGTCGGACGCCGGAAAGTTCCAGGTGTGGCAGCACGCATTGCACGCCTGCGAGCAGCAAGATGGCGTTGCCTACGATCTCTACGTCGATATCGATTGCACCAACCCACTGATCGAAGTCGGCGATATCGAAGGGGCGCTCCGGCAGTTCAGGCAACTGAGGCATGACGGGCGAAATCCTGATGCCGTGTTTACAGTGTCCGAAGCCCGGCGCAACCCCTACTTCAACCTAGTCGAGCCCGATACGGAGGGCGTCCTGAAGATGAGCAAGAGCCTCGGGGACGGCACGGTGCTCGCCCGCCAGCGCGCGCCGGTCGTTTTCGAGCATGTCGCAGGCACCTACGTTCTGGCCACACGCTACCTCCGGTCGGCCAACCACCTGCTGGATGGTCGGGCATTCGGTTACCAGATTCCCCCCGAGCGTGCCTTCGATATCGATTCCGAGCTCGATTTCTCCATCATCGAGTTTCTCCTCAAGCGCCAGCATGGTGAGTGATCGACTGAACGAAAGACACAAATCTTCATGAACGTCCTCTTTTGTACCCAGAGCGAGAGTCTGCAGCTCTTCGACGCTCTAGGCGCTGCAATGAAATCCCGGCTGCCCGTTGAGCGCACGGGCTTCATCGTCGCCGACAGCATGGCATACGGTCGCTGGCTAGCGGCGCGCCCGGGCTTTGAGACTGAAGGGCACGAATTGCTTAAGGAATGGGAAGTCACGGCCCGGCCGCTCTGCAAGCCGGATATGACCAAGATGGCCCGCTACGAGGCTGTGCTAGGCGGCGAAGCCGGTCTTTTCGGAGCCATCGTTGCGGACCGCAGACTGTTCATGGGGCCCGACTGCGTCTTCACCCAGGACTACCGGCGACGGTACTCGGACGACGAGTTGCTGTTCATTCTCGAGCGCGGCATTGAACGCATGGAAGAGCTCTTCGATAGGCTTAAGCCGGATCTCGTGGTTAGCTTTATCTGCGTCACGATGCTCGACTATCTGGCTTATCTGATCGCCAAGGCTCGTGGCGTCAGGTTCCTCAACCTGCGGCCCACCCGGATTGGCGACCGAGTGGCGTTCTCCCACAGGCTGAACGACCCCTCGCCCGAACTTGCTACGCAGTATCAGCGACTGATGGGCGGCGAGCAGTCCCCGTTCGAAGAAGAGGCGCGTCGCTACATACAGCGTGTGCGTGAGCAGCATGGCCGATATGAGGGCGTCGTCCGCCCATCGGACAAGCCAGCCCTCAAGTCGAACGCTTCCAAGTTCGCGCGGATCGACCAGTTCATTGCAGCGGTTCGCGGTTACCTGAACTACAGAAACTCCATCGCCGCCTCTGACAACCATGTGCCCGACCCACTGCGCCGTCTCTATTTCACTGCCTGGCGCAATGCGAGACAGGCCCGGCGTGTCCGCACGTTCTTCAAGGGTCGCTACGTTGGCGAGGCTGACCTTAAGGGCCTGCGGTATGTGTTTTTTCCGCTCCACACCGAGCCGGAGGTGTCGTTGCTGGTATATGGGCGGCCGTACGTTAACCAGATCGAGATCGTGCGGATGCTGGCCATGAGCTTACCCGTGGATACGGTTCTCCTTGTCAAGGAACATCCGTGGATGGTGGGGAAACGGTCTCTCGCAGCCTACCAGAAGATGTTGGATATACCCCGTGTCCGGTTCGCTGATCCCGCTTTGGAGGCGAGGACGCTCGTGAAACAGGCCGACCTTGTGGCAGTGGTTACGGGATCAGTCGCACTCGAGGCGGCGATGCTCGATAGACCAGTCATCACTTTCGGTGATTGTCCTTACAACCTGTTGCCCGACACCATGGTGCGCCGATGTGCCGACCCTCGCCACCTTCAGGCCCTAGTAAGGCAGGCCGTCGGGCAGCACAGGACGGACGAGGATGCGTTGCGGGCTTACGTAGCCTCGGTGTTCGAGACCAGCGTCAGCGTCAATCTCTATTCGGTTCTCCTGGGAAAGGCCAACGTGCACACCGAACGGGCCGCCATATACGCTGAGGAGATACACAAACTGGCGGAGTACGTACAGACCTTGATCGAATATCCGCCTGCCGAGGCTGCACCTGGCGCTGCTAAATGGTAAACGAATTGCCATGATTAGGATTCATTTCACTTATCGTCATGTCGACAAGCCTTGGGGCGGTGCGAACAACTTCATACGCGCGCTCAGAAGCGAACTGTCTCAGGACGACAGTATTCAGCTTGTCGAAACCCCTGAAGCAGCTTGCGATATCGTCTTCATGAACCAGCTGGGCCAAGGGCCTAGGAACAATGGCCAGCGCTATAGGTTGGCGCAAGTGCAGCGCTGGAAGGCGGAGGGTCGGCGCATTGTCGTTCGGGCGGTAAATCTCAACCGACACGCATTTCGGATGGGATTGCGCAACCTTACTCTCGGTTGGCTCCAAGATCGACAGACCATTGCCCTGCTCAATCTCGCCGACTTCGTCATTTTTCAGAGCGACTATCAGAGAAGCTTCTTTGTTCGCGCAGGATACAAAGGTTCGCAGAGTTGCGTAATCCACAACGGTGCCTCACGAGCTTTCTGGCTTAACCATCCAATTGCTCCGCCGCTCGCAGACCGGCTGAGGCTCGTGTCATCAACGGCCAGCCCCAGAGAAACCAAGCGGCACGATCTGATTGCCAAGCTCTCATTGTACGAAGGCGTCGAGGTGACCCATCTGGGTGCGTGGCCCGGGGCTCTCCCCAGCCAGCGGGTCCGCTTGTTGGGTAAGTTGTCGAGCGAGGATATGTTGAGCGTTTTTTCAGGGGCGCATTATTTTTTGCACCCTGCCATCCATGATCCTTGCCCCAATGCAGTATTTGAGGCGGTCTGCGCCGGCTTGCCCGTGATCTACAATTCGGGACCCGGCAGCAGCGCGGAGATCGTCGGCTCTTGTGGTATTTCGCTTGATGAGAACGATCTGGCTGCGACCGTGCAGGCCTTGAGGTCGCGCTATCCTGAGCTTAGAGGAGAAGTGCTGCAGGATCGTCAGAGGTTTTCCATCAAACGCGCAATATCTGCCTATTGCAACGTTTTTCGGAGTGTCATTCAGGCACCTTACGTAACATGATTATTTCCGCGCCAGTCATGTCAATTAAAACTTGGTGGCGATTGGTCAACCAAGACAAAACGCTATTGCGCTCGATGGAAGATGAGCGCATTGCGCAACTGCGTCTGCGCGGCCAAGTGTTAGACATTGGCGGTGGAGCGACCTTCGACTACGCCAATATCATTCAAATAGAGGGTCGCCTCGATAGCGTCAATATCTCCGACGATGCAAAACCGACATTCGTCGCGGATCTGAACAAGAGGTTGCCAATCGCTGACGAGGCATACGATAACGTGATTTGCTTCAACACTCTGGAGCATATTTATGATGACCAGTTCGCAACGCGGGAACTGCTAAGAGTGCTAAGAACGAACGGAAGGTTCATCTTGACGGTGCCGTACTTTTTCCCTAGGCACGGTCGTTATGGGGACTACCATAGGCACACAGCAGAATACTGGGAGCGTGAGCTATGTACGCTAGGTCTTGACAGCCAGGATTTCATCATTCAGCCGCTGCTGTACAGTCGACTTTCAAGTGCCTTGGCTGTGCTCCCCTGGTTTCGCGGAGGACTTCGCGGCAAGTTGGCGAAGGCCGTGGTTCTATTCGCCGCATGGGCAGGATGTAAATCAGTTTCGCATGATTCCAAGTCGAGTAGGGCTACAGACTATGCCCTGGGTTTCTACATTGACGGTATAAAGTCGCCGCGATGAACGTATTGTGTACGTATAGGTGCGGCCGGCGGCTAATGAAGTAGTACTGGTGTTGGTTAAAAAAACAGGATTTCGAGGGATTCGCTGAACTAAAGCGAATTAATTCTAATGTCGCCGGCACTTGGGATGTGGCGCTTAGACAAGTCATCCTAAGCCAAGCCCAAGATGCCGGCACCGTTCGATTCTTAGATTACGGTTGTGGCGACGGCAAGTATTTTCATTACCTTGTATTGAACGATACTCTCGGAGTGAAGAACGTGCATGGCGAGGAGGTCTCGAGTCGCCATGTAGAACGATGTAGGGAGATGGGATGGTTAAACGTCCGGTTGATTGCAGGAGCGGATACGCTCCCTTGTGCCGACGAGACCTTTGATGTCGTCAACATGATGGGGATGATAGTGCGTATCACTGTGGAACAGGGGGGGGCGCACACTGTCAGCGATTTTCTCCACATCCTTCGCGCGGGTGGGATTCGCCTGATATCGCCACCCAACTATCCAATTAAGAGGTTCTACGATTGGAGTGACGCGTTGCGGCATCGTAGTTGAAGCCGATTAAGAGACGATCCAACGCGAGTTACCACTTTCAATAATAAGCGACGGCGGCGACCACTTAACAGAACTTCGCGAAGTCCAAGCTGGTACAGTTAACCAGTAATACCAATACCAACGATTCAAGAGGCCCCAGTTGATGCACAAAATCTTTTTTCTTAGTACGGCTTAAGCCATGCGGGCCGTGCCAGATTGTCCGACCTGCGGTGGGTCGCATGCAACCCCTGTTGCGCTGCTTGACGAGCAGCGTCGCCGGGCGTTCCTCGAATTCGATCGGCTCAAGTATGGTGGCCTGCTTGCGACATGGATTGATGCAGTACTCGTGAGGGTTCTTACTTGCATGTCCTGTGGTCACGCTTGGTATGGCCTTCACCCGGAACCGGAGCAGCTGTCACTCATGTATGCTGCGGGACGCCTTCTTGATTCATCTTCAGTGCCGACCAACGTTCCTTCCGTTGCAATGCAGCGGGAAATGCGGCGGGTGCGTCGTTTGTTTAAAGCGACTAACGAAGAGCCTCTGCTTCTCGATTACGGCTCGGGCCGCGGGCGCTGGGCGCGCGCAGCGGTTCAAGAGGGTTTTAGGGTGACTGCGTACGAACCCAGCGTGGAAAGAGGACGGGAAGCAGATCCACCGTTCCGACTCGTTCACTCAGAGGAGGAATTGACGGGAAATCGCTTTGATGTGATCAATCTGGAGCAAGTTCTGGAGCATGTCGCGGATCCGCTGAAGCAATTGCGGAGTATGCGCGCATATTGTCACGAGAACACACTTGTTCGGGTTACCGTGCCTAATATCCTGCGGTGCGAAGAAGGCAGGGACATTTGGCGCCTTTGGCCGTTTGATGGTCGCCGGACACACATTATGGCGCCGTTTGAACACCTGCATGGCTTTACACCAAGATCCCTGAGGCAAGTCGTGCATCGCGCCGGCTTCGAGCTTTTGCGTCCGGCGGAATTGTTTTTGTACTATCCCCTCGCGACAATGCGATTCATGATTGGACGTTGGCTTCATGGGCTGGATCAGACATTTGTAATAGCGCGCCCAGCGCAAGACTGAGACTGGTGGCATTCAAAATGACCGAGAATCTTTGGAAAAACAAGACGGTATTGATCACCGGTGTGTGCGGGACTGTGGGCAGTGAGCTATTGCGGCAGGTTAGCCAACTCGGTTGCACGCGTATCATCGGCCTAGACAACAATGAGAGCGAGTTATTCTTTCTGGGGCAGACCTACGCGGGGCGCGAAGACATCAAGCTCTTCATCTGTGATCTTCGGGATCGCGAAGAGATTATGCGCAAGATGCGCGGCATTAACGTCGTTCTGCACGCGGCCGCGCTCAAGCACGTGATCTTGTGTGAGGAGGCTCCACGTGACGCAGTGCACACCAACATCATGGGCATGATGAATGTCATCGACGCCGCAGAGGACAGTGGCGTCGAAAGAGTGATATTCACCTCATCGGACAAGGCAGTGAATCCTACCAACGTCATGGGCACAACCAAACTCATGGGAGAGCGGCTGATTACCGCCGCCAACGCTCACGGTATACGCGAGGACGGAACGATTTTCGCCTCCACGCGCTTTGGCAACGTACTGGGCTCGCGGGGCTCCGTGGTGCCGCTGTTTCGCCGGCAGATCGCCGGTGGTGGGCCGTTGACATTGACGGACTCTTCCATGACGCGTTTCATCATGACGCTGCAGGAGGCGGTGCGCTTGGTGATGTCGTCCGTGTTTCTCGCCAAAGGTGGTGAAGTCTTCGTTACTAAGATGCCCGTCGCTCGCATTGCAGACCTTGCCGATGTCATGATCCAGCAGTTGGCACCGTGCTATGGCTTCGAAGCCAAAGACATTTCGGTAAAATGTATTGGTAGCAAACCAGGGGAAAAACTCTATGAGGAACTGCTGAGCGAAGAGGAAATGCGTCGGACCCTAGAGCTCAGGGATTATTTTGCGATCCTTCCCGCTTTCAAATCCGTCTATCGATCGATCGACTATCGCTACGAGGGATTGATCGGTGAATCCGTGAGCAAGCCCTACAATTCGAGGCTGGAGCCTGCAATGAGCAAGGACGAACTGACGACCTATCTGCGGGCCAACAGCATTTTGATTGGGGAGAACTGATGCGCATCCTAATTCTCGGTGGAGACGGCTACCTCGGATGGCCTACAGCCATGCATTTCGCCGCTCGAGGTCACGAAGTAACTGTATTCGACAACTACCTGCGTCGCCGCATTGCGCTTGAGACAGACTCCGAGCCCCTCCAACCCCTGCTGAATCTGCACGAGCGGACACTCCTGTTTGAGGCAGAGGCCGGCAAGCGCATTCGGGTAGTGCTGGGCGATTGCTGCGACTACGAGCGGCTTGTAGGAACGGTGCGGGAATCATCGCCGGAGGTGATCGTGCACTATGCTGAGCAACCATCCGCGCCATATTCGATGGTGGACCGGCGAGCGGCCAGTATGACATTTCAAAATAACCTCGGAGCCACTTTCAATGTCGTGTGGGCTGTATTGGAAGCGGCCCCCCAATGCCACATAGTCAAGCTCGGAACAATGGGCGAATATGGCACGCCGAACATCGACATTGAGGAAGGCTGGATAGAGATTCAGCACAAGGGTCGTACTCAGAAGTTTCTCTACCCGCGTCAGGCTGGAAGCCTTTATCACACGACTAAGGTGCTTGATACAGACCTGCTTTGGTTCTACGTACGGCTCTATGGGCTGCAGGTGACCGACCTGATGCAGGGCCCCGTCTACGGCCAGCGCACACCCGAGATGGATATGCACGAAGATCTTTCGACGGCGTTTAACTACGACGACATCTTTGGCACGGTCGTCAATCGTTTTGTCGCGCAGGCGGTTGCCGGCGTTCCGCTGACCGTCTACGGCAAGGGTGGGCAGACGCGTGGTTATCTGAATATCCTCGATACCTTGCAGTGCATCGAATTGGCCGCCAATTCGCCCCCCGGCTCGGGCCAGCTTCGCGTACTTAATCAGTTTACCGAGCGCTTCAGCGTCAACCAACTCGCCGACCGGGTCAAGTCGGTTGGTGACAAGATGGGGATGGCTGTGGAGATCAGCCCTGTCGAAAATCCTCGCAAGGAAGCAGAAGATCATTATTACAACCCCGTACACAGCGGATTGCTGGAGCTGGGTCTGACGCCGCATTTCCTAACCGACGATGCCATGGCATCCATGCTTGAGCGAGTCGCTCGGCATCGTGATTCCATCGACACGCGAAAGATTCTGCCGCGCGTTCGCTGGAGTTGATCATCATGTTTCAAGATGAATTCTCAGTATCTTTCGAGGTCGATGGACGCCGGATAGGCGGGGGCTGTCCGGTATACGTCATTGCTGAAGCCGGAGTGGCTCACTTTGGCAGCGAGGAAAAGGCGTATCGTCTGGTAGACCTCGCTGCAGGCGCCGGCGCCGACGCCGTCAAGTTTCAGGTTTTCGATGTGGACGCGCTTATCTCGGGTGGATTACCCGACTGGCGAGACCGCCTTTCGACCCGCCAACTGCCTTACGAGGCTTTCCGTCGCATCCAGGCGTATTGCCGCAACAAAGGCATCACATTCTTCGCGACAGCACATGACGAGCCTTCGCTGGATTTCTTGGCAACGCTGGATGTGCCTGTCTACAAAGTTGGCTCCGGAGAGGTAGGCAACTGGCCGTTCCTGCAAAAAGTGGCCAATCTCGGAAAACCCCTGATCTTCTCAACCGGAATGTTCCAGCGCAATCAAGTCGGTGAAGCGCTGGAAGCGGTGCGCAAGGCCGGGAACCTGGATGTGGCGGTGCTGCACTGCGTGACTCGCTATCCCACTCCACCCGAAGAGGCTAGCTTGGGCAATATGCGGTGGCTACGAGAGAACCACCACGTCATCACAGGCTACTCGGATCACACGCGCGGTTTTCATTTTCCCCTAGCCGCAGTCGCTCTCGGAGCCCGGATCATTGAAAAGCACATTACGCTCGATTACGACGTTCCAAATGCGCAGGACTGGAAGGTGTCATGCGGCCCAGCCGATTTGGGCATATTTATCCAGCAACTACGGGAGATCGAGGTCGGCCTCGGGGAGAAAGCGGCGGGCCCTAGTGCCGGTGAGTGCGACAGTCTGACATGGGCTAGCAAGAGTCTGGTTTCCACGCGTGACCTGCCTGCCGGATCCGTCCTTCGAGCCACCGATTTGACTGGAAAGCGGCCCGGGACCGGCATATCGCCATCGCGGCTCGATGAGGTCATCGGAAAGACGACGCTGGTCGCCCTTGAGAGAGATCAGATCATTCAATGGGAGCAGTTGGCTTGAGCAAGCGGAAAATTTGCGTCGTGCTCACGACGCGTGGCAACTACGCCAAAATGAAGTCGGTGATCCGCGGCATCCAGAATGATCCGCGGCTCGAACTGCAGTTGCTTCTGGGCGGAATGGTCGTTCTAGAGAAGTACGGACGTATCCTGAACACGCCCGAGGGACAACTTTTGGCCGTTACTCGAACGATCAACTTCGTGATCGAGGGTGAGAGTCTGTCAACCATGTCGAAATCAGCTGGGCTTGCGATGATCGAATTTAGCACCGCGTTCGACGATCTGAGGCCGGACGTGGTCATTGTCATTGCGGACCGATTCGAATGCCTGCCGATCACGATGGCTGCGGCATACATGAACATCCCGGTCGCGCACGTCGAGGGCGGAGAGGTGTCGGGCTCCATCGACGAGTCGATTCGCCATTCGATCACCAAGCTGTCACATATCCACTTTCCGGCCTCACGGGAGGCGGCGCTACGTATCGAACGGATGGGCGAGGACCCTGCGACGATCTTCCCTGTGGGGGGGACGAGTATGGACGCGATACGGGAGCTTGATCTCGACGATATGGAGCCCGTACGCAAGTACCAGCGGGACTTTGGTATGGGGCCGCTAATCGATCTGAAACCCAGGGACTATCTGGTCCTTATCCAGCATCCTGTAACCACTGAATACGAGGCCAACCTTGTTCATGTCCGCGAGACGATCGACGCGTTGGAGGCCCTCAACATGCCGACGGTCTGGATTCTTCCAAACATGGACGCCGGCTCCGACGGTATCAATAAGGCCATCCGTCAGTTCCGAGAAGCCCGACATCCCGAGTACATCCATTTCTTCAAGAGCTTGCCCATCGAATGCTATGCGCCACTGCTCAAAAATGCGGCTTGCCTTCTGGGGAATTCCTCCAGCGGTATTCGGGAGTCAGCATTTCTCGGGACCCCAAGCGTCAATATCGGCTCGCGTCAAAATGGTAGGGAGAGAGGGCGCAATGTGATCGATGTTGACTACGACAAAACGGAAATCATAGAGGCGGTCAGGCGGCAGCTAAAAAATGGCCCTTACGAGCGCGACCACATTTACGGTGATGGCCATGCCTCGGAGAAAATTGTGAACGTCCTTGCGGAATTCCAATTCAAGCTCCAGAAACTGATCACGTACTAGAGCGCAGATCGAATGACTTTGCTCGATAAACCTGTCGCACTCTATTACAGTGTACTGAAGTATCAACCGGAAAATCTGGCGACCCTGCGAAGCGAGTTCACATTGATCACGCTTGACTCACCAGCACAAGATAGTCCGGAAGTATTCGCGGAGGTTGAGGTTCTCTTTGCACCGCTGGGTTACATGGTAAATGCAGCAAAGATCAATGCCTGCCCACGACTCAAGGCTATCGTGTCGAACACGACTGGCCATCCACACATCGATGTCGACTATGCCCGCGCCAAGGGCGTCTTCGTGGCGTGCCTGAAATTTGCCCCTGAATTCCTAAGGCGAATCACTCCCACAGCCGAACACACATGGGGGCTGATGCTGGCATTGCTACGCAATTTAGTACCGGCACATCGGGCCGCGCTATCCGGTGTATGGGACCGGCGACCGTTCGGTGGCCGCGCCATGCTGTCCTCACTCAGCCTGGGTATTGTCGGCCATGGTCGCCTGGGAGCGATGGTCGCCCGCTACGGTAACGCGTTCGGAATGAAGGTCCGCTACTTCGATCCCTTTGTTGAAGCGTCAAGCGAAGGCGCAGAGCGGGTTTCGACACTTGAGACATTGGTCGCGCAAAGCGATGTCGTCACGATACTCGTTCCTCACGAGAAGGAAACGGAAGGTATGTTCAGTGCTGCTGTCTTCGCGAGCTTCCGACCCGGCTCCTATCTCATCAACACGGCAAGGGGTGAGCTGATCGACTGGAATGCGCTGCTCGAAGCCTTGCAGAGCGGTCGTTTGGCAGGGGCGGCACTCGACGTGTTCGACGGTGAATTCACGCCGGGATTCACGGAACGTTTTCCTCATCATCCGCTTCTTCAATACGCCCGGGAGCATGACAACCTCATCGTTACACCACACATCGGTGGCTCTACGGTGGACGCGTGGCGACTGACAGAGGCACATGCAATCGACATGGTCCTTGATCATCTGCGGTCCCTCAATTGATGGCGACACAACAGGAGTCTTATTTGGCCGAACGACCGCTCATCCGGGCTGTAATCGGTCCGTTTCGCCGTCGGGGTTTCGGTGTGCTCGCGCTCGTGGTGGTCGACACAGTGCTTGCCGGTCTGGGAGTCGGCATGGTATTTCCGGTGTTCCAGGCGCTGATTGATCCGGCACACGGCAGTCCGTTGTTGAATGCGGCTATTCCCGCATTGCAGCACCTTGCGCCAGATGCCAGACTGGTCGTTGTGGCCGTGGGGACGGTGGCAGTCTTTGGACTGAAAGCAATCGTCACGATGCTGACCACTGTGTCGACGAACTCGCTGCTTCAGGAAATGCGCTTCTACTGGGTCAACCGCATTGGCGAGAACTATCTCTATGGTCCCCTGCATTTGGTGTCCGGTAGGAAGGCCGGCGAACTGCTCAACGACTGGTTCAATGAAACGCTCGCGGCGACACGGTTTTTCCAGTCACGCATTGCCTATTTTTCCTCGTCGATGCTCATGCTGGCGCTGATCGCCATGGGAATATTCGTCCACTGGCACGTAACACTGGCCATGGTTGTCGCCGGTGTGGTGGTGGCTGCCTTCGCTCGCCATAGCTTGTTCGGCGGTTCCGCGCGACTATCGCAAGCAAAGGTGGCTCTAAATCAGTCGATAACAGCCAACATGATTGAGAGTCTTACTCACGTGCGCGACCTCAAACTGCTGCAAGCGGAGCGCATTCGCCTGCGCGGGCTGGGCGAGGCGGGCCGCTCGTTGGCGAGAGCTGTCCTCAAAGGCAACGTGTACGCGGACATACCGCGCGTAGCAGGCGAGTTCCTCGCCGTCCTCGCACTGATGATTTTCGTTGTGGTCAGCGTCAAGGTTCTGAATACGCCTCCAGCCGACATGCTGCCGTTGATGGCATTTTTCTTCATTGCCTTCTATCGTTTGATAAGCGCAGCCAGCGCGGCGGCCGCAGCCCGGGTCAAGGCGCTCAACGAACTGCACTCAGTTACCGTGATCCACCGACTCGTGACCCCATCGGATCATCGAGAAGACACCGACGTGGGGTTGCCACTTGACCGACTCCGGGGCGACATTCAACTCAGCAACATTTGCTTTTCTTACGGCTCCGAACAAGCGACACTGAGTGACGTCAATGCAACCATCCCCTCGGGCAAGACCGTTCTCCTGGTCGGCCCCTCAGGCTCCGGAAAGTCCACCCTCCTAGACCTACTGCTGCGCCTGCAGACCCCGAACCGCGGCAGCATCGAAACCATGGGCGATAGCGCGCACTCATATAAGCTCAGCGACTGGCGCCGGCAGTTCGGCTATGTCAGCCAGGAAGCGGCGCTTTTCAACGGTGATATCCGCATGAACCTGCGACTCGCAAAACCTGATGCCACCGATGACGATATCGAACATGCCTGCCAACTAGCCGGCGCGGATGAGTTCATCCGCGATCTGCCTAATGGTTATGCCACCGTGGTTGGCGATCGTGGTTATTCGCTTTCTGGCGGCCAGCGCAAGCGCATCGCCATTGCACGAGCATTGATGCGCAAGCCGGCTGTCCTCATACTGGATGAGGCGACGACTTCATTCGAGCAGTCCTTGGAGCAATCCATGCTGGGGACGTTACGGCGATCCATGCACGATATCACGATCATTCAGGTGACTCATCGCCTGTCAGGGCACAACAATGTCGACTGGGTCGTGGCCATGCAAGATGGTCACGTCGTAGCCGAGGGGTGCTGGGACCAGATTCAATCGCGTCTAGCGCCGTTGTATTCGATTGACACACACTAGCTGGCAGATATCACATGGCCTTCTCCTTTCCCATCGACGAAGACGCTGTCATCGGACTAATTCCCGCTCGCGGCGGGTCCAAGAGCATTCCTCTGAAGAACCTCGCGCCGATAGCGGGCATGCCTTTGATACGGTATGTCATGAACGCCGGTCTTCGGGCCACATCGCTGGAAAAGGTGTACTGCTCCACTGATCATCCGGCGATCGCCAAGGAATGCGAGGAGAGCGGCGTCGAAGTCATCGCCCGCCCTGAGGAGCTGGGACAGGATGACACGCCGGTCACAGCCGTGATGCTGCATGTGCTGGAGACGCTCGCGGGGCGGACCGGGCGCATGCCCGGAATGGTGGCTCTGTTGCAGCCGACGTCACCATTCTTGCTGCCAAGCCATGTCGATGACTGCGTGGCCGCGTTGCGAGCACACCCCGAAGCGGACTCGGCACAGACGATCACGCCGGTATTCCATAACGCACATGCGTTCAATCAGCGTGTCGTGGTGGATGGCAAGGTCAAATTTCGATTCCTCGAAGAGCGGCGCGCCGCTTACAACAAGCAGCGCAAGCCGAAGCACTACACTTTCGGCAATTTAGTCGTCACCACGGCTAGAGCACTACTTGAAGGCCAGGATTGCTTCGGTAACATCTCCATCCCAGTGGAGATACCCCGTGCTTATTCGCTGGATGTCGATACGCTGGAAGATCTGGACTACGCCAGCTTTCTGGTGGCGGGTCGGCGTGTCGAGTTGGCTTTGTGAAACAAAAGATTCTTGCGCTGTCTCGTGACCGGGGCAGCATGCAGGCCATCGTACCTGTAATCGCGGAGTTAAGCGATTCCACCGAGGTGGAAGTTCATGTCTGCGCCACCGGGGACTCATACCCGGTGATTGAAAATTCAGGCCTGAACGCCGAATTGCTGGATGCTCTGGCCTTCGCGTCCGACCCTGCTTCTTGTATGCGCTCGTTGTTTGACCTTCACCGTCCAGACATGGTTATCTCCGGCTCCAGTCCCGCGAGAGCGGCCGCTCCCGAAACGCCGGAGCAGTTCGCTATACTCGAGGCGCGCCGTAGGGGGATACCTTCTCTTGGCATCCTGGATTTTTGGGGCATGTATATAGAGCGATTTTCCCGTGACGGTAGCACGCTCTCGGAAGATCTGTTGCCTGATCGTCTCTGTGTACTCGACCAGCGCGCTCGAACCGACCTGTTGGCTTTCGGCGTTGCGACCGACTGCATGAGCATCACCCACAGCCCGTGGCTGGATCGGCTTGCGCTGCAGGCATCGGTTGAAATGCCTGTTCCCTCGTCGCCGGGCATGAAGGTTCTCCTGGCGTCACAGCCGCTGGCGCAGATGCGACATGTGCGGCATTGGCCTTACGACCAGTACGCCGTGTTCGAACATCTTCTCGCTGCGATGCCTGAACCCGTGCAGGGCCACTGCGCCACGATCCGAATTCTGCCCCATCCTTCCGAAGACGTCGCGCCGTGGGGGCAGTTGCAGGCTCGGAAAGGTCGTGACGATGTGCGGGTCGAATTGCACCACGACCGTGCGATCGACGTTCTGCGCGAAGTTGACTTTCTGGTGACCAGCCATTCAACCCTCGCCTATGAGGCGCTTTACTTCGGTACGCCCTGCGTCTCCCTGCGGCCGGCGAGGGACTTTTCCATGAAGCTTTGGGTCGACGATGCCGGCCTCTCACGCGTCTTCCACGATTCCAGCTCGCTCCGGAAATATTTTCATGCGACCGACCCCGCACTTGAGCGTCGGCGACTTCTGCGTCTCAAGAGCGAGATGCAGGCCAAGGGGTTGTTCTTTTCCGATGGACACGCTACTGCGCGTGTGATCAACGAGGTAATCGGGCTTCTAGAAAACCGGGCTGGTGCCACGCGATGAGCGCCAAAACCCGAATCGCCCTGCTTACCTCAAACGATCCCCGTCATCGATGGGTGGCCGCGCGTCTTGCAGAGGTTGCCGATTTGGTTTGCGTCGTTGCTGAGGGCAAACCCCTGCAGAACTCAGGCGCGAACGTTGCCGAGGATGCCGAAATGCAGGATTACTTCGCGGCCCGGCGCAATGCGGAGCGACGCTGGTTCCACGCGTCGCCACCAGATTTTCACGGGATCGCGTCCCATGTCCGGGAGCTTGCCTGGCAAGGTGCCAACTCACCCGAAGTCTTCGACTTTATTCGCAGAGTAAGCCCCGATAGGATTTTCCTCTTCGGGTCCTCGATCATCCGCGAACCGTTGCTGTCCTATTTTGGCGGCCGCATCATCAACATGCACTTGGGACTGTCCCCTTACTATAGGGGGAGCGCCACCAATTTTTGGCCATTGGTGGATGGATTGCCGGAATGCGTCGGCGTCACCATACACCATGCGACGGCGATTGTTGATGGAGGCAGAATTCTGGCCCAGGCCCGCCCTGACATGGCTGCGGGCGACGACATCCACGATGTTGGATGCAAGACAATCATGGCAGGTGCCGCCCTATTGCAGCACTTCGCCCGATGGCCAGATCATCAGTTGCCGGAGGGTGTTCGGCAGACGGGGCATGGCAAATTGTGCCGACGTGCGGATTTCAGCATCGACGCACTACACCGAGTTCAGAGTCTTCTCCGTCGCGGCATGCTGGAAGAGTATCTGGCGCACAGAAAGGCCCGGGACGCCAAGTATCCGATTATCCATGTCCAGCCTGAGCTTTCTCGACCTTAACTTGGAGTCCACATGATGACCATATCTGTCTTGATCAATGCCCGTACGAAATCGTCGCGTCTGCCGCGCAAGCTGGTGTTGCCCTTCGCTGGCACGACACTGATTGACATCGCACTGGAAAAGCTCGACCGCATGGACTTTTTTTCCCACCGTTATTTTGCAGTGGCCGAACCCGAGCTTCGAGAGAAGGCGGTTGGCCGCCGGAATATCGAGATCCTGGATCGCGACGCGGACGCAGTACAGCCGGGGTACAACGATCACCGCAAGGTCTTTGCACACTATGCACGGGTGGAGTCAGACTACATCATGTGGCTCAACCCTTGTCATCCGCTCCTAAGCCTGGACACGCTGCGGCGGGCGGTGGACCACGTTCTCACTACTAGGCACAACAGCTACACCTCCGTCATCCCGACAACAGACTGGATTTTTGACGAACAGGGCAATGCCGTTACCAATACACGGCCGACAATGCTTTCCACGGCGCATTCCCAGAGATTCTTCAAGGTTGCGCACGCATTCCACGTCATTCGAAAGGAGTTCTTCCTGAGAGAATATCAGTACTGGACGCTGACCCGCAATGACCCCGCACTGATCGAAATCCCCGAGGAAGAAAGCTACGACGTCAATACGGCTATGGAATTCGAGATCGCAGAGGCCGCGTACAGGCGTGCCAAGGCCGCTGCCTACCCCCGGATATCCAAAGTCGTGAGCGAGTCACCATGAATGCGCAGTGCACCTTGATCGTTAACTATCACTACTGCTTGAGTGCCGATGAAAACCCGTACCTGGCACGTACGGCCGTATCCCCTGCGAACTTTGCAGTTCAAGCAAATCGCTTGGCGCGGCTTCCGGAAGAACAAAACATCGTGCCGTTGGTGACCTTCGATGATGGCACAAAAGACGTCTGGCGGAACGCGGTGCCCGTTCTGGCGAGATGGCGCGTGCCTTCGATTCTGTTTCTCTGCAGCCTCCCACTGGCGGAGAACCGCTTGCTCAATGTGACGAAGATCCATCTTTTGCAGGCCAAGCTGGGTTTTTCGCAGTTTCGTGCGCGTTTCATGGATGCATTATCGGCAGTCAAGGAACCATACGAACTCGATGAACCCTCGCGGTTCGGCCTTGGACGCATTTATCGCTATGACAGTGATGATGTCCGGGAATTCAAGCTGCTGCTAAATGTCAGGCTGCCGTATCCAATCGTTACGCAGCTATTGGATGCCTTGTTTGAGCCCGAGTTCGGCCCGCAGGCTGACGCGGTCGGGTCAATCTACATGTCAGCGGACGAGATCCAGCGGGCCCGGGATCTTGGAATCCGCATCGGTTTGCATACGCATAGCCACTTTATGCTCGGAAGGCTGGCGCCTGTAGAACAGGAGGCTGAGATTCGCAACTGCCAGGACTATCTTGCCAATTTGTTGGGGGATCCTTTGAACGAGCTTTCATATCCGTATGGTGTGCCGGGCACATGGAATAGGGAAACCAAGTCCATCTTGTCTAGCCATGGCATCTCGCGCGCTTATACCCTCGGTCGTCAGATCTTCGATGAAGTGGAGGCGTACGATTATCTCGAAATACCACGGTATGACGTGAACGACGTCTATGCAGCTGACAACTCGTTTAAGCCGGCACTATTTGAATGAAGGAATATGACCTGATCCTCGTGGTTGGTTACTTCCGGACGGCGACATCGTTCCTTTCAGTCGTCCGGGCGCTAGGGCGAGAGTTGCGTATCGCGGTGCTATCAGTAGATGCGGATCCCGCGATGCGGCGAAAGACGGGCGACGCTCAAGTGGTTTTCCTCGATCTTTGCCGGAGGTTCGGCGCAGACTTGCTCGAATTGGGTGTGCCGGCGCAAGCGAATCTGCTGATCATTCAGCAATTCCCATATAACGATACGCTTGCACAGGAAATGCAGAAGAACCTGATCGCGAAAAGCCGGGTGGGATTGATGACATTGGCGATGGCGGGCCTTAAGAAGCATGATGCCTACTTGGATCAGTTCGGAATTGATAAGGTGTATGTACCCAACCGCCACCTGATGACTTTCCTGCTGGAGCGACGAGGTGCGCGGGCGCATTATGAAAAGGTCTCCATCGCTGAAGTGGGGCTGCCTTTTTCCCGATATCGAGTCTTTCCGGAATTCACGGTCGACTGGATCATTGCTTCCCCCACGCTGTTCAGCTTTCATAGCGAGCATGGTAAGCAGAAATTTCTTCAATCGGTGAATGCATTGCTGAACCAGATGGCCCCCGAGGATGTCGTGGTCTACAAGTCCCACAACGGGAATAGCAAAGATTATTTCGCACCGCAGTTGCACTATGCCATCGCCCGAGTACTTGCAGTGATACCCGGGGCTCACCGTGCTGTGCAGCAACTCCAGAAGTTCGGATGGCCATGGTTGCGTTTGCAGGCGGAGAGAGTTCAGACATGCATGCTGCACAGAACGATCCTGCGTCGCGCGATACCGATGTCACTTCTGACCCCCTATGCCGGGATATCGCTAGAAGCGTTCTTGCCGGGTGTTCGTAAAGGGGTCATTGGCGGCTTGTCCAATAGCATCTGGGGAACACTCTACTTTGATCTGCCGTACTACAACTGCGTCGATGACGCTGTGCGTCAGGGCAACTCCGAACTTCTCAACAAGAGTGCTGAGACGTTGCTAGACCTAAATCTCCAGTTCTTCGGGGTTCCGTATTGTGGGGGGGATCTGAAGGCGGATACCCGAAAGCAGGGGGTCGTGGCGCCCGAAGAGCGCCGCGGTGATCTTGTTGCAGCCATCAAGAGCGATCTGTCCGCTGCGTGTGGCAAGTTCCGGAGCATTGCGTGAGCAATTCGGATGTTGAACGACTGAGTGCCTGGCTCATTTCATTGTCAGCAGTGGAGGTGCTGATTCCTGTCATCGATGTTCTGAACCTGCCGCTGTCTCGCTATTTCATGTCGTTGCCGTTGTCGACTGCATTCATCTTGGGTGCAATCGGACTACTTGTCTATCTGGCTCGACCAAGCGGGGTTCAACTGGTCGGCAGTGCAGCATTCGCATTGCTGGGTCTCATGGCGCTATGGGCATTCCTAGAGTTGGTCGGCGCTGAGGCGAGAAACGCTGCACGTTACGACCTGATTTGGGATTGCGTTCCCCTGTTAATGGTGATGGTTGCGACCCGCCTGCATCTTCAATTGTTTGGGGGGGCCCAATCCCTAGTGTCGCGTTTCACTCTAGTAGCGATCTGCCTCGTGCTGGCACATACGGCGATTATGCTGATTGTAAAGGCCGGTGTGCCGATTCCCTTTGTCAATGGCGATGAACTACGTGGCCGCAATAGTTTGGCACTTCTCATACCAGTATGTCTTTGGCTTCTTGTTTTTTTTCCTCTCAAGAACTGGCCCCTGCTTTCCTTGCAATACAATGTTCTTTTGGTGATTGCATTTGTCAACGTCATGTTGACTTCGGCACGAGCTGCCGCGATCGTTCTTTTCTGGTCCGTCTTGGTTGGGCTTGTGTCACAGAGACCTGCCGCGCGCAAATTGTTGCGCGTATCGCTGCTGCCCTTGGGCATTGGCATTCTGGTGACTGTTTCCCTCTCCGCTGTATTGGTTAATGTCTTCGGTGTGGTCGGCGAATTTTCGCACGCCATTTTCGGTCAGGGAGATGACGCGCTCAGCGTTACCTCTCGTTCGCTGACGAATGCGGCGCTGCTGGATAAGTTGAAAGATGAGCCGCTGCTTGGCCTGGGCTGGGAAGATGTGGCGGAGACCAAGGTGTATGGCTACATGGGGCACACACTCTATGTCAATGTCTTATCCGGCTACGGAGTAATCGGGGCATTGGCAGCCGTTCTGCTGCTGGTGATGGCGCTAACCCTGATTGCACACGTCAGGCGGGAGAGCGCTGAGCATCTCTTGTTCCTGGCTATTTTGATTGCAAGCTTCAGCAATAATGTTTTTGCATATTTCGGGTTAATGATAGCGCTCGTCGAAGGTGCGCCAGCGCAAACCTTTGTTCAGGGAGTCAAGAAGAATGATAGCTAGCCTTAGTGCGGCCGCAGAACGCTGGCGACTCGTCCTTATCACTTCAATTTCCATGGGGGGGCTTCTGATACTGGGATTGTTGGCGCGGTTTCCGTTTATCGCCGAGGCCACTCTTGACATTGGTGGTGTCCTTACAGTGGGCGGGGGAGCGAACTGCAACGAGGTTTCGAGCGCGCGTTTCACACCTTTCGAAGGGGGCCGTTCCATCGAGATGTTCTTTGAACATATGGTGTTTCACGGGTCTTCCGGCCGCCTCTCTGAGTGTGGAGCCAGAGCCACCTATTCACCGGAGGGCGAAAGGGTGAAACTGGTCTGTAAGGGCAGAAGCGATCGCGAGGTGCGTGCGCTAGTTGCGGCGGCGATCGAACCTTTTCTCGAGCGCCACTCGCGTCACTTTGAACTGGCGAAGTACGCGGACGAACAACGTCGCAAAATTTTGGCTCAGCAGCTTAGTGGCGCGAAACTAAAAATCGATGTGCTGCAACGGCGGCCAGTTTCGAGTATCGCGGAGGCCCAGATCATCGGTCATCGACTGGAGATAGAAACAATCCACCATCAAATGGCAGCGGATCGGTTGCTGGGCGAGCGGGTCAAGGCTACGCGTGTCGATGACAATGGCGTAAAGGTTATCGATCGGACTCCGGGTTGGAATACATGGCTCGTCGTTATGGTCATGGCGATCGGATCCGGCGTGTTTGTTGGGGTATTGGCGACAAGGCTAGATGGTGTACGAAATGAATAGCCCGAAGATCCCATACTGCGCAGTTGCCGAGAAACTAACGGCCTTCGTCCAAGCATGCGGTGACACGAGCGGTGCATACCGCCTCACGCCACGAGGCGATGCGACGCCGTATGCTCGTTGTTTTGCTATCTTTGTTCTTCATCTCCTGAATGATCACGCACTGATCAGCGATGCGGATCTGTTGTCCTCGGCGATCGTACGAGACATCCATGCGGCGCGGTCCAGGCCCGGCGTGGACATCGAAGGCAAGCCCTATCGCCAATTGCTAGCCTTTTCGCTCAGCGCCCTGGCTGCGTTACCGGGGGTATCGCCTCGGCTGCTCGATGAATTGGTCGCGGAGCAGCTGCCAATCTCTGGTGCGTGTAATCTAGAGGGGCTGGGATGTTTGAGCGGGCGGCCGGGTAGTGGCAATCAGGCCATGTTTATGGCTATTTTCTTGCTTCATGGTCGTGACTATCTTCGCGCTGATACTCAGGCCCAAATTGATGCCTGGGTAGACTCGCATATGCGGGTGATGAACTTCTTCGGTTTCTGGGGTCGGGGCGCGGCCATGACGCATCTTCAATTCCAGAACGGCTATCATCAGCACGAAGTGCTGGAATACCTTGAGATCGGCAATCCGCGCCTAGAGCGCACCCTGTTGGCCGTTCGAGACCTGGCGGATTCGGAGGGGCATTTCGCTCCCTATCCAGGCGGTGGTGGCTGCTACGACTACGATGCTGTGTTCATGCTCACGCCGCATGGCTGTATCCCCGACGAAGCCACTCGTCGCGTGCTGGAGCGAACGGCAAGCAGCCTGTTGGCGGAACAAAACCCGGATGGCGGATTTTGCGAGTCGCTTCAGGTGCGCCCCCGATCTGCTGCGCAATTGGCCGGCTTTATCCGCCATGCCTGGGCAGCTCGGGGTGTTCCCGGGGCATTGTGGGAACGCCTGCGTTATGGCCTGACCCTGCAACGCCCCAAGCACAATCGCATCCATACCCACTGGAGTCAGTATTCGCGCGGATGGAATGAATCCGACCTGTGGGACAGCTGGTTCCGCATGCTGGCCCTGGCTCGGATAGACGTCGCCATACATCCTGAGCATGCGAGGCAGTGGGGTTTCATCGACTATCCAGGAATTGGCTATCACCCGTCTCTCCGGGCCGGAAAAGTGGAGCGCTGAACCGATGCGTTTCCACTATATCGCTCCCTCTACGCTACCTTCCCGTGCGGCCAATTCGGTGCACGTCGTGTGGCAGTGTAATGGCCTTGCCCAACGCGGCGCAGACGTGACCCTGTATGCCAAGCGTGCCATGCCAGATGCGCGGCAACTCCCTCAAATCGTAGAAACCACCTATGGCGTTGGGGCTACAGCTTTTCGCTTCGAGACCGTCTACAGTGCCTCGACGCTTGGAGACAACCTGCGAATTGCCCGACATGCGGTGCGTTGCATTCGTCGATCCGAGCGGGGCGGTGCCATTTTGTCGCGCAATCTGTACGCCTCGTTTACTTTGGCCATCCTGTACCGGATGCCTCTCATGTTCGAAACCCACCAACTTGAGTCGGGTCTGCGCAAGTGGATGCAGCGCATGATCGCTCGCTGCCCGTGGGTGACGACTGTGCTGATTTCGGACCATCTGGCCGTCTATCTGGAGCAGCACCTCGGCACCGCACCACATCGCACACTCGTTCTGCACGATGCAGCCCCTGAGGGGATAACGCCTGTTCCCACGGCAGAACGGCGTGAGCGACTCGGCGCGCTTGCTGAAGTAGCACAGGGGGCATGGAAACAGGTATGCGGCTATTTCGGGCATCTCTATCCAGGCCGGGGTATCGAGGTGGTGGAGGCCATGGCTGCGGCACGCCCTGATGTTCTTTTTCTGGTCTACGGCGGGACCGAGGCAGACTTGACCCGCAAACGCAATGCCAATCACCTGGCCAATCTGTCCTTCATGGGGCATGTCTCCCATCCCATCGCGCGGCAACTGATGTGCCTAGTGGACGTATTGCTGATGCCTTATCAGGAAAGTGTGTCCATAGGTGTGGCAGGGCACGATACCGCCCGCTGGATGTCCCCGATGAAAATGTTCGAGTATCTGGGAACTGGGGTGCCGATCATTTCTTCGGACCTGCCAGTATTGCGCGAGGTGTTACGGAACGGTGACAACTGCCTGCTGGCCCCGCCGGCAGATGTTGAAGCTTGGACGGCGGCACTAACGAAACTGGACACTGACCCAGTATTAGCCGCACGCATCGGCGCCACCGCCCACATGGAATACAAACAGCAGCACACCTGGACGCGCAGGGCCGAACAGATTCTGGCCGCAGCGAGGCGACTCTGATCCGCACGATCTTCATCCTCGTGCCAGCGCCTTTCCCCACTGGGCCGATCAAAGGAGCCTTCGCGCTTGCCAACGCGCTTGCACCAGTGCGGCGCGTCGTGCTGGTATTCCTCAAGGAAGGCCCTGGGGTCGTTGCGCCTTTGCACGAGCAGGTGGAAGTGGTGTCCCTTGCCCGGACACCCGGAGGGTGGCCCGGCCGTCTCGCTGCCTACCGCAATCTTCTCGGAGATGCAGGTGGACGTCCCCAGGTCGGTTCCATATCGATGTGCCTCTCTGCCGACTTGATCAACCGCTTCTGCCGCAGTAAGGCGGTCATCTGCTCCAGCGTCCGCGGGAATCTGCCACAGAACTACCGTCTTGACTATGGCTGGCATGGTGTTCCGCTCGCGCTGGGACATCTGCTGGCGCTACGTGCTTTTGATCACGTTGTGGCGATGACGCGCTCGATGGCGGCCCAGATCAATAGGCTTGCGGCTATTCGACCAAAGGTGATCGGTAATTTCGTGGATGAGACTGCGCTGGAGCGTTACCGGCAGATTGACGTCCCCACTTCGGGCCCGTTGCGCTTCGTTTTCGTCGGATCGCTTTCGGTGCGCAAGCAGCCGGAACTTGTGATCTCCGCCATCGAAAAATTAAGTGACCACGACGTGCAGCTCGATGTGCTCGGAGACGGGCCGCTGCGTGAGAAATTGAGTGGTGTTGTCGAGTCCAAAGAGTTACAGAGCCGAGTGCGCCTGCATGGTCAGGTTTCTGATCCTCATACCATCGTATCGACCGCAGACGCTTTCATTCTTCCATCGCGCTCCGAGGGCGTCTCCAGAGCAGCTCTCGAAGCGTTGCATTTGGGTGTTCCCTGCGTACTGCGGAATGTGGATGGAAATTCCGAGCTGCTGGACGCCCCCGGGTCGGGTGCACTTTTCATGCGTGACGACGATCTCGTCGCGGCCATGCTGGAAGCTGCGGCGTATACCCGTGGTCGCGCCGGCAGGCCGAGTCTGCTGCCCCGGGGCTTCCGGCAGGACGCAGCAGCACGGCAGTATCTGGACCTTCTGGAGCAAACGGCATGACAGCCGACGAACAGTATTACCACTACCTCCGACAACGTAGACGCCTGGGACTGTGGTATCGCCGGTATTGGCTCTACCCGCGCCTCAACAGGCACCTGCACGGGCAGACTCTCGATGTGGGTTGCGGCATCGGCGACTTCCTGGCCCACCGCACCGGGACCGTGGGTGTCGACATCAACCCGGCAACCGTCGAGTGGTGTCGTCATCAGGGACTGGATGCACACCTGATGGTAGCCGACGTTCTGCATTTCGCCGACGGCAGCTTCGACAGCGCCGTCCTCGACAACGTGCTGGAGCATCTCACAGCACCCGCGCCGCTGTTGCGGGAGATCCACCGGGTATTGCGTCCGCAGGGGACACTGGTGGTCGGCGTTCCGGGGCAGCGCGGATACACCACCGACCCTGACCACAAGATCTTCTACGACGAGTCCATGCTGGTATCAACCCTAGCTGCGGCAGGATTTGCCCTGCGGCAGATATTCCATACACCTGTGCGCTCGAACTGGCTGGACGTGCGCATGCGCCAATACTGCGTGTACGGAGTGTTCCAACGTGTCTGATTCTTGCAGCCAGCCGATCACGGTTTCCATCGTCAGCCACGGACAGGGGCATCTCGTTGCCGGGCTGCTGGAAGATCTGGCGCGTTGCCCGAACTTGTCCGCGGTCATCCTGACCCTCAACATTCCTGAAGACGATATCCCGTGTCCAGAATCACTTCGTTCGTGTCTGCGCGTGATCCGTAACGAACATCCTCTCGGATTCGGCGCCAATCACAACCAGGCTTTCGGGTTCTGTAAAGCCAGCTTGTTCGCGGTACTTAACCCTGACATCCGGCTGACGGAAGATCCGTTTCCCCAATTGGTCCTCGCTCTCGAAACGAGCCATGGCGGCGTGATCGCGCCGGCGGTTCGCTATCCTGAGGGGGGGCTGGAGGACAGCGCTCGCCATTTCCCAACGCTGCCGGGCCTGCTGCGCAAGTTCATGGGGCTGGGCGATGGGCGCGTCGAAGTCAAAGGTAGCGTCCCGCAGGACGTGGACTGGACCGCCGGGATGTTCCTGCTCTTTCCGGCAAGCGTGTTTGGCGAGCTCGGTGGTTTCGACGAAGGCTTCTTTCTTTACTACGAAGACGTGGATATCTGCACCCGGCTATGGAAGAGCGGCCGACGCGTGATTCTGCACCCAGGTGTAACGGTGATACATGCTGCACAGCGGATGAGCCGGCGGAACCTGCGCTACATGAAGTGGCACCTCACTAGCATGGCGCGCTACTTGGGAAAATATACCGGGCGGCTACCGCGATAGGGGAATGTGGCCTTGAGAGTAATGATCACAGGTGCAACGGGCTTTATCGGTCGTCACCTCCATAGCGAACAAAAAGCAAGTGAAAGCGAGGTGGTACCGATCGTGCGGACCGGCGCAGTCGCAGATGCAGTGGCGGTCGGAGACATTGGCCCCGCGACGGATTGGCAGGCCTCAAGGGCCACACAACCCAACGTCGTTGTTCACCTGGCGGCCAGGGTCAATGTCATGAAGGAAGCCGCAGACGGCGCGCTGGACGAATTCAGGCGAGTCAACGTCGCAGGTTCACTCTATCTGGCCCGGCAGGCCGCCGCCACGGGCGTGAAGCGGCTTGTCTATCTCAGTTCGATCAAGGTAAACGGGGAAATCAATTCGCCGAAGAGGCCGTTCAGGCCCGACGACACGCCGGCCTCAGAGGACGCCTACGCGGTCTCAAAGATCGAAGCCGAGCAAGGCTTGCGTAACATCGCACGCGAAACAGGTATGGAAGTTGTTTTTGCTCGGCCGACATTGGTTTATGGTCCAAACGTCAAAGGCAATTTTTCTACATTGGTTCGCTGGATGTCTAAAGGCGTACCTTTGTCGTTAGGCGCGGTAAACAACATCCGTTCGCTGGTGGCAGTTGATAATCTATTAGATTTTCTCATTCTATGTGCCGATCGTGACCGTTTTCCCCGAGCCTCCAACGAAGTTTTCTTGATATCGGATGGGGAAGATGTTTCCACGACAGAGTTCTTACGCAAGGTCGCTAAGGCCTATCACATTGCGCCGCGTTTGTTTCCAATGCCAGCAAACTGGATCTACGCAATAGTCGGCTTATTGGGCAAGGGCTCTGTGGCTGACCGGTTGTTGGGTTCCCTAGTGGACGATAGCTCCAAGGCCCGAGAGTTGCTTAGCTGGAGACCTCTAGTTTCGATGGATGAGCAACTTAACAAGGTAGCGCTGTATGACTCGCGTGTTTGATGTAGTTCTGTCCCTTCTCGGATTGATGGCGCTGGCGCCTATTCTTGGCCTTCTATGTATTCTGGGTTGGCTGGATACCGGAGCGCCAATATTCAGGCAGGAACGTGTCGGCCGCCATCAAAAATCGTTCATTTTGGTGAAGTTCCGCACCATGAAGCCAGATACGGCATCAGTCGCCACACACCTTGCTGATGCTTCGGCTGTTACCAAGCTGGGGCGCTTTTTGCGGCGCACCAAGCTGGATGAACTCCCCCAGTTGTGGAATGTGCTCAAGGGCGAAATGAGTCTGGTTGGACCTAGGCCATGCTTGCTTAATCAGACCGAATTGATTGCAGAGCGTGAATTACGGGGTGTTTTCAGAGCTCGGCCAGGTATTACTGGACTGGCGCAGATCAATGGGGTCGATATGTCTAAGCCTAAGTTGCTTGCCGAAACGGATGCGTTCATGCTTGAGAAATTAACTCTTTCGGATTATTTCAAGTACATATTTAAAACAGCAACTGGGTCTGGCAGTGGCGATCGAATCATGCCCTGATGAGAGAAGATGTTATGAACAATAGGCGTGATTATCCTGCGGACTCAGGACTCAGGGGGCTACATGCCATGAAACAGCCTTTGTTTGAGTTGGCCGTGCCGATACTGGCTCTGCCACGCGCAGCGAAGCGCTTCGTGGCCTTGTCTGTCGATCTGGGGCTCTGCGTCCTGACCGTATGGCTGGCTTTTTATCTGAGGCTGGGTGAGTTCGTAGCCTTGTCTGGCACGGCATTGTGGGCAGCCGGTGCTTCCGTGGGTATTGCGCTGCCCATTTTCATCGTCTCGGGGCTTTACCGCGCCATCTTCCGTTACAGCGGCTGGCCGGCGTTGCTCGCCGTGGCCCGGGCAGTGGGCATTTACGGCCTGCTGTATGCGTCTGTCTTCACCGCCATCGGAGTAGCCGGGGTGCCACGCACGGTAGGCATCATCCAGCCGATTCTGTTGTTGTTGTTCGTGGGTGCATCTCGCGCGCTGGCCCGGGTCTGGCTGGGCGACCAGTACCTGAGCATCCTCAAACACGCTTCACGCCCCAAGGTGCTGATCTACGGCGCAGGCACCACTGGCCGCCAACTGGCCGCAGCCATGTCCAACAGCCATGAAATGCAAGTGGCCGGCTTCCTTGACGATGACGACCGCTTGCACGGCCAAGTGCTCAACGGCCAGTCCATCTACAACCCGGCCGATCTGGATAATCTGGCCACCACGCTCAACATCTCCGATGTGCTGCTTGCCATGCCGAGCCTCTCCCGCCGCCGACGTAACGCGATTCTGAGCCAGGTTCGTAGCGCCCGCGTGGCCGTCCGCACACTACCCAGTGTGAACGATCTGGCGCAGGGGAAAGTCAGCATCTCGGACTTGCGAGAACTGGACATCGATGATCTATTAGGCCGCGAACCCGTTGCCCCCAACCACATCCTGCTGGCCAAGAACATTGTGGGCAAGGTGGTGCTGGTGACTGGGGCCGGTGGCTCCATCGGTAGCGAGTTGTGCCGGCAGATTCTGGCCGTGGCCCCGGCCAAGCTGCTGCTGATCGAGCAGAGCGAATTCGCCTTGTATGCGATTCACCAGGAGCTGGAAGAGAAGCTAGCAGGTCTGGATGGTGGCACGCCGCCCGTGCTGGTGCCCCTGCTGGCCTCGGTGCAGGATGACGACCCCATGCGCGAGATCATGTCCACCTGGCATCCCGACACGGTCTACCACGCCGCTGCTTACAAGCACGTGCCGCTAGTTGAGCACAACCCGGCCGCCGGCATCAAGAACAACGTGCTGGGCACGCTGCGCACCGCGCAAGCCGCCGCAGAAAACGGCGTGACCGACTTTGTGCTCATCAGCACCGACAAGGCCGTCCGACCAACCAACATCATGGGTGCCAGCAAGCGTCTCGCGGAAATAACGCTGCAGGCACTGGCCGCCACCAACCTCGGCACCAAGTTCAGCATGGTCCGTTTTGGTAATGTGCTGGGCTCGTCAGGTTCGGTGGTGCCTAAGTTTCGCCAGCAGATCCGTGACGGCGGTCCGATCACGCTGACCCATCCTGAGATCACCCGCTATTTCATGACCATTCCAGAAGCTGCCCAACTGGTGATACAGGCAGGGGCAATGGCCAAGGGCGGTGATGTGTTCGTACTTGATATGGGCCAGTCGGTCAAGATCATGGACTTGGCGCGGCGCATGGTTGAGCTCGCGGGGCTTGCCATAAAAGATGAGCAAAACCCGGACGGCGATATCGAGATCGAAATCACGGTATTGCGCCCGGGAGAAAAGCTCTACGAAGAGCTGCTCATTGGTGACAACCCTAAGCCCACATCCCATTCGCGGATTATGAAAGCGCATGAAGAGTTCATTCCTTGGTCAGAGCTTGGGGAGAAGCTAAAAGCTCTGGAGATGGCACTTAATGTGAACGATGTCGGCGTCATTCGTTTAATGATGGAAAAGCTCGTCACTGGCTATACGCCACGCGATGAGATTGTCGATTGGGTGTATCTGGAGCAGGAAGCCGAGGCAGAGGCGTTGGGGTTGGCCCGGTAGAGCGGGCAATTGAGTCCAATCTGTGACTGCCTATATTTGCGATCATCAACTGGGCAAAGTCCGTGTGGCGACCAACGGACGCAGCCGTGTGTTGCGAAAGCCAGTGCGCAACCAGATCGTGATTGGTCGAGCGGACTTAGCGACATGCGGGGAAAGCCGAAATGCAAGACGGGGGCTACTGCAGCCTGTTCAACCCCGCCGTCGGTTTTGGCCGATTCGCGCAACGCGACTTCCTCGAATGCTTCAACATCTTCAAACCGGTAGCGCACCTGATTACCAAGCTTGAGAAACACCGGTCCATTCGATTCAGTGCGCCAGCGTTCCAGCGTGGCCTCGCTAATCCGCCAGCGCTCGGCCAGCTTGGCTTGGGTCATGCATCGCCCTTCCATTCTTGGCACCTTTGCTCAGGAGTTGTCAGGACTGGTATGAAGGCGCTATTTGCGGGAAAAGCCAAGTGGGCAGTTGATCCGGTCCAAAATTTGAACTGAATGATGCTTCGGCGGGTTGGTGACAGAACGTGTAAATACCCAAATCTTTTCTCGGCAACCCCAAACATTACCCAAGTTTTTAAAGAGTAAGTTCGAAACCAGGCGCCTCTGCACCGCCAAGAACAATCCTTGTACGCCAAGCTTTCGACGCTTGGTGTTTTTGTTTTTTGGGGCCGAATCTCTACTTCGCGATTCTTCACTTGGGCGAGTCATATTTAACTTGCTCAAAAGAGCGTCGCAGGGTGGGCGCAATCTCACGAAGCAACAATTCGCCTTCAGTTCTCGGTTGGCTTGGAAAACTTCGAAAAGCTCCCTATATTTAGCACAGGATATGGAGCCACGAGCCTTGGGGAGCCGGACAGTCGGAATGAGCTTGACCGGTTGAATTTCGATGACAATCAACCTTTCGTATAATGCCGACTCTTCCCTAGCTCCCGGAGCCCCATGGATTCCGTACCCTTGTGGGTGCAAATCGTCTCACTGGCCGTCCTGACCTGCACCTCGGCATTCTTTTCCATTTCTGAAACAGCGCTGCTCGCGCTGAATCGCCACCGCATCAAGCATCTTGCACGGCGTGGTTCCAAGCGGGCGCAGATCACGCTCTGGCTGCTCGACCGCACCGACCGCATGCTGTCGCTGATCCTCATCGGCAGTACGGTCGTCAACTCGCTGATCACCGCGCTGGTCACGTCGCTGGCCATTTCAGCATTCGGCAATGACGAGAAGGTCATCACCATCGCTACCGGCATCGTTGCGTTCCTGTTGATCGTCTTTGCCGAGATCACCCCCAAGGTGATCGGCGCGACCTACCCGGAGCGCATTGCGCTGCCAGCCTCGTTCCTCATCAAGCCGTTGATGATCATCGCTGGTCCGGTCATCTGGTTCATGAACTTGTTTGTGCGCGCCCTGTTGCGGCTCATGCGCATTCGTACCGGCTCCGAGGCGCGTGACCAGCGGTTGTCGCCGGAGGAGTTGCGATCGATGGTGCTGGA
>JACCDH011777459.1_pt1 | contig 32572 bp, 25 predicted proteins | sample 7442481 | NCBI WGS metagenome assembly JACCDH01 (sample SAMN15323433, study PRJNA562643) | freshwater metagenome | isolation source: river surface water | place: USA:Blue River Watershed | collected 2017-08-15
ATAAAAGTACTTCAAAAAATAAAAGTACTTCAAAAAATAAAAGTACTTCAAAAAATAAAAGTACTTCAAAAAATAAAAGTACTTCAAAAAATAAAAGTACTTCAAAATATATGATTTATTATCAACATATTGGAGAATATGGTATTGATATAAAAGAAGAAAAATATAATATTGAAACATTTAAAAATATTATGAATATATCAGATATACGATATTATTCTATATTTAAAAAAAAGTATTTACCTTTTTATGAAAATGATTATTTTATAAATGGTGGATCTTATAAATGTATTATTCAATATCATGATTTTGAAAAAATGGATATATCCATTTTTCTAGATACTTTTATAAAATTATTGGATCAATATGATTTTTTTAAAGGTATTTATTTTTTACATAAAAAAAATGAAATGAAAATTCAATTTTGGTGTAATCAAGATTATGATACTTCTTTCTTTTCCACTTTAAAAGATAAAATAAACACTTTTTTTAAAAAAATGATTCAACCTCTCGAATTTTTACTTTTTTTCCCTCCACCCTTATCTGATGCTCTCGATTTATCTATTGTAAAAATGCGAAATAAAAAAGTATATTTATTACGTTTTGGAACAATTATGACTAACTTTTTTTATGTTAAAAAAATTTGGTGGGAAATTGAATTATTTGATTATTTTAAAAAATATTATATTCCTCATACAAATATGATCGATATTGGTGCAAATGTAGGTACACATTCATTATTAATGTCTGAAATTATTTCAAATGATTCTATGATTTATGCTTTTGAACCTGTTTATTGGGATATTACCATGAAAAATATTTATGAAAATAATTTACAAAACAAAATTTCTTTATTTACACAAGGTTTAGGAAATAGTAATAAAATTATTGAAGTTCCAATCATGGATCGAATGAAACCAGAAAATTTTGGAGCAATGTCATTAATTAAAGATGTAACCCAAAAATCAAAAATAAAGAAAAAAATAGGTGTAATTACTTTAGACTCTTTATGTTTAACAAATATTTCAGTTATGAAGATTGATGTTGAAGGTATGGAAAGAGAAGTGTTAGAAGGTGCTAAAAAAACAATTAGTGAAAATTTACCTGCGATTATGATTGAAATTTGGCCTCAAGAAATGGATCCTTTTATAAATTCTGATATTGGTAAATATTTATTAAATGAATGTAAATATGAAATAGTACCTATTACAAATATGGGTTCTCATCATGATTATATTCTTGTTTCAAAAAATAAAAAATACGTTAATCCTTAACGGATGAATCGCAGTAAACATTTCATATTATATTTATTTTTCGGAAAAAATAAAGATTAAAAATAATATTTTTATAAAATAGAATCTATTTTATAAATGATTGAATATTTAGTTGGTGGATCACGACCAAAATACGAATTAACACCTAATTCAGTTTCTATTTCAACCATACTTTTTACTGAAATATATTCAAAAATCATATTTCATACATTCTATGAAGAAAATACAAATAATGTATGCGCCGTTGAAATTGATAATGATATTATGATTGGAACAAAATATAATGAATCAAAAGCGTTAAGTATAGAATTTGAGGAAGATAAAAATTATTTTGATTCCATGGTATTTCAACAAGTGATTAAACAAGCAGGTGATAATAAAAGTTTATATTGGTCAAATATTACTTATTTAGAAATTGTATATCAAGGTACAAAATATACTATGGGAGAATTAAAACCCGTTAAACTTGTTGAATTACATGATAAACAAGGAGTATTATTAAAATATGACTTTTTAGAACCGATTGTTATTTCAAATCCTTTTTATATTTCAGGAATTAATATTCATAATGCTGGTATTTGTGCTTTACAAATTATTGAATTTCAAAAGAGTGAACATTTAGATTTTAAAAATATTAAAACACAATTTTCATATAATCAAGGTAAAGTTGGAATTATTGAAGCAAAAAGTGAAATGGGGGAATTTGATTTAACCCATATGATTATGGACCATAATGTAGTATGTTACGAAAATATTGAACCTATTCAATTACTTCAACTTTTATATGAAAGAATGCGCGGTTGGACAAATGGACGTTCTGTGATTAGTACCTATTATCCAAAATTTATTTCACTTATTGATAAAGCAATTATTAAACGAGATTATGATGTGATTCATAGTGTATTACGTTTAGATCGTTACTTAAAATCATTGATTCAAAGAGATATTGTTTTGAATCATCACAAAAAATATCAAGAAGATTTAGGATTAACTGTAAAATTATATCAAATATGGCATCCATTAGCACAAACAATGGAGTTAATTCAAAAAATTCATAATGCTGATGTAGAACTCAATTGTTATCAAGTTGCGTATTTATCAAATACAAATATGGATTATATGTATGCGAGTGTAACGATTCTATGTCAAATGAGTTTATTAGTTTTATTGGGATTAAGTTTATTAGAAGTAAATATAGATAAAATATTTCCATTATATGAAGGACGAATTATTATACCAATAATATTTATTTTTACACATTTTGTTGTAAAAAAACAATCAACAAATACAATGAATTTTAGAGAATTATTTCAAGATATGAATCATACATTTTTAGGAGTTTGTGATCTTTTCTCAAATGTTGGTTGTGCTGGACTTGTATTAGTATTAAATTTTTTTGTTTTAGCATTTAGTGATTCACTTATTGATATTGTATTAAATTCATTAGCAGCACTTTTTATTATTGAATTAGATGATAGTATGGTATTTATATCGAATGATAATAAAGATGATTTATTTCGACAAAAAGTAATTTATTTTTTGAATCAACAACTAAAAAATATACCTAATATTTATTTTACCCCATCATCATGGAAAAATAAAAATATGTATAAGTTAAATCATGATAATGTTTATGTAGATAAAAAGTTATGTGAAATTAAAAGTAAAAAAGATCCAAATGACAAAAATCATTTATTAAAAAGCGTTCAAGTTGAAGTCGTTTAATTCTATTTTTTACAATGAATTTGTTAACAAATTATTTATTTGTTAACAAATGAAAAATATAAAAATTTATTTTAGATTATCTTTTGAAGAATCTTTTTTTGGTAAAACGTTTTTTTTTAAAGAATTCTTTTTTTTTACCTTTACTTCCTTTTTTATTTCCTCTTCCTTTTTTATTTACACTATTTTCTTTTACTGTTTTATAACAATCTTCAATATATTTTTTATAATTTGTTTTAATTTCATCTTGTATTTTTGTTGGTAATTTATTCACAATATTTAATTTTAAGGTGGGTTGATTTTCACGTAACATAAACAACTCATTATAAATTAAATATTTTGGTTTCGCTTTTAATGATACCGTACTCTTCATATCCGGATAACACATTACTTTTTCAATTGGATAACATGTTTTATAAAAGTTCTTATTTACATGTTTTACCATATGTGTGTAATATCCATGTCCTATCGACGCCATGATATTATCTTCTTTCTTTTCATACATTGTTACATTCGGGAAAAAGTTAATTTCAAATGGTTTCGCATTATATCCGCCATATTGAATATATTGTTGAATCATAGATCCTCCACCATATACAGTTTCATTTAAAGTTGATTTAGTTTGAATAGAATGTGAGTTTTCATTCATATTGAAACGAAGATCAATATAATCTTCGCGTTTACGATTTTGATTTGTAATCACTTCACGGTGATCTTCATAAATATTTTGTAACTTTTTCTTTCTTCCTTTTCTTCCACCTTCTAATGTTTCATTTAATACTGATTTATTTTGAATCGACTCTTCATCCACTTTATCGATTTCCGGAGTGTTAATTCGATCTTCCGCCGGAACAATTTGATTCATTTCTTTTTTACTCTCTTCGATCTCCTTTTCTAATTGCTTCTTATTCGCAATACCTCCTTCCTCTTTATACTTTGCGAAATATTCTCTTCGTAACTCTGGAGGTTGAACAATCTTCATTAATGTATTTTCTATCTTTCGCACCTCATTTCCTATCTTATCCCAAGATGTTTTATTTCGATTATCCACAAACACGCGATGACTTATACCATTATCCATACACCAACGCTTGGCATCCATTGATGTCTTTTTCGTTAATTGTTCAATAGGTACAACTACAGGAACATTATTTGTACCATTATTATTATTTTCATTATTTTTACCAGCACCATTCATTTTGCGATTATTGGGTAAAACAACATTATTCACTGGTTCTAATGTTTTAGGAATACGCATATATTCACGGAATGCTTGATAAATATTATATAAAGTCATAAAATCACCACTTGCGCTATCATATTGATGTTGTTTCTTGGTATACTCTTTAAATGCCATAGTATACTCTTTACTATTCTTATTCATCTTGTATTTTGGTTTAAATGGTAAATATACATTATCCATACGACCTTGTGTTTCAGTAATCATTACCATAATTGGAATAATATCATATTTACAATGATAATAATATGAAGCAATAATAGATCGCGCCATTGGGATTGTTAATCCACTAAATTGAGAATATGCGCGACCTAATTGAGTAAGGGTACCATCATCATCTTTGGAAGTGATTGCTTCATTGGAATAAAGATTATGAAGAGCGGAATTTATGAAATCGTCACTTGGAGGAGACATCATACTTGCTAATAATTTCTTTAAATCACCAATATTTTTCACATAAGGTATTTTCATAATATCTAAGATGTCTAATGTTAAATCGGACTTTTGAATAGATGGAATGGGGAATTCAGAAAATTTCTTCATTTCCGCTTCACTGTATAAATGGTAACAAATACCAGGTTTCGTACGACCCACACGACCACGACGTTGTTTAATCGCACTTTGTGAAACAAACTTTTCTAAAAGAGCATTGGCATCACGACGTGGTTCATATAAATCTTCAAGTGCTAAACCACAATCAACGACGAAGACCGCACCTTTTACAGTAAGTGAACTTTCGGCAACATTTGTTGAAAATACGATTTTACGGGTAAAAGGTCGTACTGGATCCGCAGTTGGATGGTTTAAATAATCAAACTCTTGAATCGCATAATCCTTTTCATCTCCAATATTTGCGTCTAAAATAATCATAAATGGATTTTCGTCTTTACCATTGATTGGACCTAATGTTTTTAATTGAGGTTCTAAATAAGAGCGCATTTTATTTCCATCAGCACCGGATTTAATAAAGACTAATATATCACCACTTTCCCCCGAACGAAGAATTTCCATTACCTTTTCGACTGCTGTTTTTTGCCAATCATCAGGTACTTTCTTTTCATAAATATCTTTTACGGGAAATGTTGCTACAGTATCTGGAAGTTCAACTAAATTACAAGAAAAATCTTTAAAATAATTCATAAATAAATTTGTATCTAATGTTGCGCTAATAAAAACAACCTTTAAATCTGGTCTTTCGTATAATGCTTTCTTTAAAAATAATATAATTTGATCCGTTTGTACAGAACGTTCGTGTGCTTCATCGACAATAATACATGAATAATCTGCTAATAAAGGGTCATCTCCTGTAATTTGTCTTACTAAAGTTCCTGTTGTTGTAAAAATAATTTTGGATTCTTTTCCATTTTTATCGACTTCGTGTGATCCTTTAAATTTATAACCTACTTCTTCACCTACAACAACATCACAAGACCATGATGTTTGTTCAGCGGTTTGTCTTGCTAAAATCTTTTTAGGTAATGTCATTAATATTTTCTTTTGAAAATTAAATGCTTGACTACACATACGACCTGCTAAGAAACTCTTACCTGTACCCGTTCCTGCTTTAATAATTGTCATATTATGATTTTGAATTGAATTAACTATTTCAGGTACTTTGGCATATAATGGTAAATTGGTCCAAACATATGACCAATTACGATATGTATTTGGTACTAAATGACCTTCAGCAGGACCACTATCATATTTAATTGGTTTATTTTCAATATATACATTTTGATAAGGTAATCCGGTAAGTGGATTTATATTTTCACCTAATGGATCATAAATACCAATGGGTTTTTTAAAGTACTCTTTTTGGGATTCATCTAAAAATGTATCATAATATTGATATGAATCAGAAATACTTTTAATATGAGAAAGAATGAGTGAATTCACATTTTTAGAACCTACTTTTGCCTTACTTTTACTTTTGATAACACTTTTTGATTTTGTTTTACTTTTACTTGTTTTTTTAGAAACGTTCTTTACGTTACTATTTTTTAATAAATCCATATTTAAAAAATAACTTCTATTATTTAAAGATATAAAAAATGATTTATTTATTTTATTATTTTGTAAATTATAAACTTTATATATATATTTAAAAAAAAATATAGAAATTACTATAGAAATTACTATAACGTAACTTAAAAATGTTAACAAAAAAAGAAGTTTATACTCATTTACGTAATATCTTAAATTCTATTTTTGAAAATAAAGATAAAAATGTTTCTGCTGCTTCTGAGCATTTAACAAGTATTAAAAATGTAAATTCACAGAATTTTGAAACATATATATTTAATAAATGTATTGAATATGGAACGAATCTTGTTCAAGAAGTACCTTCTGAATCAGTATTAAATATGATTAAGAAGGATTACAATCAAGATAAAATAAATCAAAAAATATATTTTGATTCTTCAAAATATAAATTAAATGAAAATATTATTTATATTGTTAAAAATATATGTGGAACACAATCTCCTCCTGATTTTACTCTTTTAATTCACGGTTATATACCCATTTTACTTGAAGCAAAATCATCCAAAGGAAAACGTCCTTTATGGAATTGTTCACTACCGAATAAAAATACAATTTATTTGTTTTATTCAGGTGGTTACAATCGTATATTTATTCATTTATCACGTCATATTTTGGACGATGAAACAGAAGTAATATTACGAGATTTGTATGATCAAATTAAAATGTTAGTAAATAAAGTACATGAAGAGAAGATTAAAAAGTTAGATACAAAGAAAAAGTGGGATTATTATCCTAGACCTATGTATAATCAAAAATTTGATTATGATCTTTCTCAAATCAACAATTTCTTCCAAGAAGTACTTGATGAACTCCAAAATAATTATATCATTCTTTCACCTGATTATGTAGAAGAAGAAGATGATATTGCTTCTGTATCTAGTAGAAATTCAGATGAAGATGATTCAGATTTAGATGATTCAGATGAAGATGATCTAAATGACTTAGATGTATTAGATATAGTACAAGATATGAGTAAAATTCAACTTTAATTGATATAATTATTGTATATAAAAATATTATATATAAAAAAAAATATTATAAAAAAAAAATTATAAATCAAAAGAAATGGGGAAGTAAGATTCAAGTTCGGTTTTTGAAAACCCATTATTTCCTAAAAATAATTCACACCACTTTTGAATCTTTTCATCTTCACACAACTTTTCACATATATATTTCATCTTTTTTCTTACTTTTTCATCAACCGTTCCATTATAATAAATAATATTTAAATGATTTTCGACACATACACTCTTTACATTTAATGATTCTAATAACTTTTCATCAATATATGCGTAATTTAATTTATATTTACTATTACCGTGTCCTCGATTACATACAATAAATGGTACTTTTTCAATCTTTTCCTCAAATTGAATATATTGTTTCTTTTCATCATTACTAAATGTTTTTATATTTACTTGATTCTTTTCAACATTACTATTATATAAAAGAAGTGAATGATTTGGATCATCACTCATCTTCTCTTTGTGTTCATTCCATACAACAGTTCCAGTTTTTACAAGAAAACCTGCTTCACTTAATGTTGTACTATTTTGATAACACTCTTCTAATTGCGACTTTTGATATGTAAAAAATATATTTTCCCCTCTTTGAAATACATATTTATTATTTTTTACTTGATTCTTTTTTATGATTATACCCACTGTTTCTTGTGATGTATCATCAAATGTCATATTTCCATAATCAATTACTTCAACTAATTCAAAATGATCATAAATATATTTTCGCGTTTTCATATAATATGCGCTATTTAAGACACTTTTTGGTAATATAAATCCCAATACTCCATCATTTTTTAATTTTGCCAAAGAGTGAAGTATAAATAATACAAAGATTTGAATACGTCCATCATAATATACGTCACTTTTATCCTTCTTTTTCCCCTTAAAATGATTAGGCACTTTATTACTTTTCACAACAAAATAAGGAGGATTCCCGATAATCATATCGTAATCTTTTTTATGTTCTAAATCATAATATAAAAAATCGTGATGTATATAGTTAACATTTTTGCGTTTTATTTGAGAAATATTTTCGAAGATGGTTGAATTATGTTCAATGGCGTCGCAAGTATAATTATTTTTGTTCTTAAATTGTGAATCTTTTTGTAAGGCATCAATGAATTCGCAAGATCCGCAAGATGGTTCTAAAAAAGTGTAATTTGATTTTTGTGGTAAATAACTTATTACTTTTGGATAAAAGTCTTCAATGATAGATTGTGGTGTAAAAAAGATACCGTAATCTTTTTTAACATCTTTCGATAAAATATTATTTAATTCGACGGATGAAGAGTTCATCATAAATACTTTACTATATTACTTTAGTAAAATACTTTTTATATTCAAAATAGATTCACTTTTTTTTATTTTTTGATAAATTTTTATTTTATTGAGAAATTAAAAAGTGTTATATTGTATATTTGTTTTATTTGAAAGAGTACGATTTACTTTTTCTCTTATTTGATTGATATTATTATTTCCAGTTCGAGACAATTGTATGGGTGTATTTGAGAATTTATTTACAATCGATACAATAAATTTCTTTTTTGTTTCTAAAAGTGATTGTTGAAACTGTTCATCAGATAATGATTTTCTTTTACCAAATGTTCGACTTCCGCGAATATCGCAAATTCCATAATCTACAAATTTAATATCTAAAGTATCTGGATTTATTAAAATATTATTTAAATGAGCATCTTTATGAATAATACCTATTCTATTCATTTCATCAAACGCATCTTTTATATGATGTAAAATTATATTTAATTTATCTTTATTTTCTTCTTCCAAAAAAGAACCTAAAGAAATATATTTGTGTAAATATTTTGATACAAAATAAATAGATCCATTGGATGTACTACGAAAAACAAGTTGTTTTATCATAAATCGATCACTCATATTTTGATTGATATATTGAATATTTTCTGCTTCAACTTCTGGATTTTGTTGATTATGTAAAATAATATTTTGTGGTGGTATTTCTTTAATAATATATTTACTATGACCACTAACCTGTAATATATATATTTTACCAAATTGTCCATGTTTTATTTTTGGAATATTTGATATTTCATCATTTGTAGAAAGATGTAATTTAGGAGAAGCACTTTCTAATAAATCATTCATAAATTCAGTATAAAGATCATCTGATCCGCGTTGTATACGACCTTGTGTAGATACCATATTTCTTAATTTATTAACTTTTAAAAAAATATTTGTACTTATTTCTTCATTTTGGGAAACTAATTGTATACGAGGTCTGCCTCGTTTTGCTGCTAAACCAACTGATTCTTGAACAGGTTCAAGCGGAAGTTTTTTTGTTAAATTTGTACGAATATTATTTAAATTACTTAAAGCAATGCTTCTACGTGATCCTTTTCTTCTACTTTGTGATCCACTTTTTGATGAAGATTGTAACATTTTTATCTATTCTAATATAATATTTTATCTTTTTATATATTCAAAATTATTTTATTAAATAGGATTGATGTTGAATATGAAAACCAAATTGATTTAAATCTTCAACTAAATTATTAAAACAATCAATATTATCATGATCATCATCATAAAAAGTAACTTTATCATATTTTTTCCGTAATATGTCATATAAAGATGCTTTTTTGAAATTTGCGGCATTTTTACCATTTTCTAATAAATGAATGATTCCATAATTTTCATGATTATGTAATCGATACCATAATGAGTTCATAACATTTTTATTACTTACTGGATAAATATGACTAATAGGAATATGAACTTGAAAACGTGTTTGAATTAAATGTTGTAGTGTTTCTGGTTTATTTCCGCGTCCTGTAACTAAATAAATATCAATATGGTTATATTTTGATTTTTCTTTTAATATATGAATTTGTTTATCTAATGTAGTACCATTCATTAAATATTGGAGCGATGTGTGATCTGCTTCTTGAGATTCACCTTCACCACCAAATTCTGTGGTATTAACATGATAACCATCTTTAATATACTTTTTGACATTATTTCTTTTGTGAACGTATTCGCGTGAGTTTATTTTATCAACAAGTAGATTTTTTTGATCATAAACATAAATATGTGAATTTGATTGAATGAGAGTATCATCTAGATCAAAAATATATGCTTCTTTCATTTTATTCTTTATTATTTTGTTTATTTATTCTTTAAGATCAATTTGTTAAAAAGAAAAAAGAAAAAAGTAAAAAGAGAAAATGAAAAAAAGAGAAAAGATAAAAAGAAAAGTAAAAAATAATATTTAAATAAAAAGTAATGGATGGGTTAATCTCTTTAGCACGAAGTGCTAAAGAGAAACCCCACGGCGGAAAATTTGCTACCATTACGCCCCAGAATTTCCGGGCGTAGGCACCCGATCCCTACCATAAAAGCATTGTCTTTATAAAAAATGTTTTGCGAAATAGAAAATTTATTATCTTTTACAAGATATCCGCAATTATAGTTATAAACAAATTGTTATTTATAAATATGTTCGGGATTGATCTTACTTTACACTTGTGCGCCGTACTTTTTTATAAAAACAATATATAAAAATATATTTTTGTTTTATATTTTATTTTTTTATTTTTTATAACATAGTTCGGCGAAATATATATTTATTCTTTTATTTCAAAATTAAAATTATTTAAAAAATAAAAACAAAATAAATAAAATATAAAAAATGATTTTTATCTTTTTTGAATATAAAAAGATAAAAAGATAGATTAGTAATAATAAAATATATTATACACCTAAAATGCCTAAAGTTATTCTTATTTCCGGATGTAAGCGCAGTGGTAAAGATACCGTCGCAAATCGTCTTATGAATATGATCCCAAATTCCACTAAATTCTCCTTTGCTGACCCTCTTCGCGAAATTTGCTCCATTGCCTTCGGATTTACTCCCGATCACTACGGCGATGACCTCAAAGAAGTCGTTGTACCCGAATGGAATATGTCCCCACGAGATGCTTTAATTAAAGTTGGTACTGAAATGTTTCGCAAACAAGTAGATCCTGACATTTGGGTGAAAGCAACGATTCAACGAATGAAACAGAGCAAAGCTGATTACATCTTTGTTACAGATGTACGATTCCATAATGAAATGGAAATGGTAAAAGCGGCTTTTCCGGATCATCAAACGTATTTAATCATTCGCCCTGATGTCATCCCCAAAAACGGTATCTTTGGAGCACACGAAACAGAACATTTTGCTATTTTACAATCACATCAAAAGTCATATCCTTTTACTGAAATTTATACAAATCATAACCTTGATGATGTGGATATTTGTGTAAAAACTATGTTCCAACGCATTCTTTAATTTTATTTATTTATATTCAAAAATATTATTTATAAATTATTTTTTTATAAATAAAATACAAAAAACGATTCTCTTTTTGATTGATATAAAGAGGTGTTTCTTAAAATAATAAGAGCATTTATATTTTTATAAAATGGATTTTGAATGCTCGATTTGTTGTAATGACTATACAGAAAATAGTCGTAATAAAAAGATTGAATGTGTTTGTGGATGTGTCGTTTGTAACCATTGTCAAAAACAATATGCTAAAGCATTATGTATGAATTGTAAAGCACACATTTCCAAAGATAAGATCGAAAATCTTCTTGGTAAAACGTTCGTAAAAAGCGTGATTGAAAAAAATAAGATTGAAGAATTGATTCAAGAAGAGAAAGAATTAATGGCAGCTACAGATGAACTAATTCAATTTCATGAAAAAGAAAAAGAAGATCGCGATTTACTTCGCAAAGGTATGGTAAAAAGTTTAGTTCAAAGAACGCGACCTATTATTCGCGGTAAAATAAGAAGTGAATATTGTACAATTACTGGATGTAAAGGTTTGTTAAAATTAGATATAAATACACATAACTATTCATGTATTGTTTGTAAAAAAACACATTGTGTCCATTGTTTATGTGAAAAAGAGGAGCATCATGAGTGTGATAAAAATACATTAGAAACATTAAAAAGTTTAGATGAAGAGACAAAACGATGCCCAAAGTGTGCGACACGTATTTATAAAACACAAGGTTGCGATCATATGAATTGTACAAATTGTAATACACACTTTAGTTGGGAAACAGGAATTATTCGCGATTATGGTTATAATCCCAATACACCTTTCAGACATCAAGATGGGACTTGTCACATTAATTTAGATGATGAACAAATTCCACGTGATGTAATGATATCATTACCATTTGTTCCACCTGAAAAGATTATGAATTTACTTTATGATGAAACAAATTTAATTCGCAAATATTTGAAAAAAGAGTGTGATTACAATAAGATTTTAAATAATTATTATATGGCAAATGATGATTTACGAGTGAAATATATGAAAGGTGAATTGAATGAAGCACAATGGGGACGATTCTTGTATATGAAATATAAAAGTATGAAATTAAAAGTAAATTATCGAGAAGTGATTGAAATGTATTTAACCGGAATCAATGGTATTCAAAGTAATATATTTAATGAAGTTAAAAAGTTAACATCAGAAGATAAAGATTTATATTTTGAAAATGTATATAAAAGTGTTATTGAATTAATGAAACGTTGTAATGAATGTTTTGATACAATTAATGATGAATTTTATTGTGAAAATGTTGTGACACAATATAAGTTTAATATTCCTGAAGATGTGGAAAAGAGTGATGATTATTTGATTTTATCCAAAAGTAAAGAAAAAGCAGAGAAAAAACCTCGTGTTGTCAAAAAGAAGAAAGTGCAACAAGTTGATAAACAAGTGGAAGGAGAAGAAGTGAAAGAAGAGAATAAAAATAGTAATGAAGTGGAAGATCTTCTTGATTCCATTATTCAAAATAAAGGTTATACTGGAGAAGAAGATGAAGATATAGATTTATCTAGCGAAAAAGATTGTGAAATAAAATTGTTTGAATATCAACATCCTCACTTTGAAAAGATTTACAATATTTTACTTGAACATAACTTTGCTCTTGATCTATCTCCTCTTGGAACGGGTAAAACATACATTTCCGGTAAATATATTGAAATCAATCCTCACTTTAAACGTGTTTATATCATATGTCCGGCATCACTTCGTGCAAAGTGGAGTGACGTTGTCAAAACACATCAATTAAAAAAAAATCGCATTGTCGAGATTTACTCGTATAACGAAGTAGCAGGTCAAAAGATGACACATCCAAAACACGGTTTACTTCTTCGCAATGACTTTAAAACAATGCGTATGGTTGCGGGTATGAATCAAGAGATTGAAATGGCATCTTTTAAAGTATCGGAAAAGTATAAAGAGTATTATAAAAAAGGTGAGTTACTCTTCATCTTTGATGAAATCCAAAATATTCGTAATGGAACATCGTATACAACAATTGCTTGTCGTGAAATGATGAAACATATACTACATAATAAACACGGAAATAAGATGATATGTATATCAGGCACACCTTTTGATAAAATGGAACAAATTGTAACCTTTTATCGAAATGTTGGTATTCAAACACATGATGAACTTGTAATACATAATTGGCATACTGGAGTAAATACTTATAAAGGTTATGCGGAAATTATTGATTATTGTAAAAAGATTGATATCGAAAATAAAAATATTGGTTTTTATAATGAGATTAAAACAAATATATATATGAGAGCAGAAACGTGTAAACAGCGTGCTTATCAACTCTTCTTGACAACCATTTTAAAACATCTATCGTCACATATGAAAATGACTCAGAAAAATAAACATAAAATCACGAATATTAATGCTTTTTATCCGTTATCACCTGAGTTTGATAAAATTTGTTTAGCAGCAATTAATCGGATTTTATCACTTATGAATGATGATGGATCTGTTGTAGATCATCAAAAGCGAGTCAATGTTTTTAAAGCACTTCCCATTTTAGAAGCATCCAAATTAGAAATCTTTGAAACAGAAGTAACACGTGCCCTACAACAATCTCCCAATAATAAGATTGTATGTGCGTTAAACTATACTGACAATATTGATGATCTTATGAAACGGTTAGAAGCGTTTAAACCTCAACGTTTAGATGGAAGTGTGAATACGAATAAGCGCGCAGATATTATTCGTAAATTCCAAGAACCGAATAATGAATGTCGTTTACTCATTTGTAATATAACAGTGATTGCGACGGGTATTGATTTGGATGATAAAAATGGCGCATATCCAAGAAAGGTATTTGTATCCCCGACGTATAAGATTATAGATATGAATCAATTGTCATTCCGCTTTTTGCGATCATTAGATACAAAGAGCGATACATTAATAAAATATATTTATACTTTCCATAGTGTAGATAAAAAGGATTTGAAGAAGGCTCGAGAGTACTTTTTGGAAAATCCTGATGAAAAAGAGATCATTATTCCAGTTCAAAATAAGGCAATTCACGATGGAACAGAAATGCGTATTCTTTATCATTTGTCAAAGAAAGCAAACGTAATGAAGAGCATTTCAAAAGAAGATGTCGAATTCCCTTGTGACTTTCATTGTAAAGCAATTTTTTAATTAGAAAATTTGATAAAATTCTTATTTTTTGAATTATTTTTCATAATCGTCAATATATTCTCTGTATTCTTCATTTGATAAACTTTTCATGTAATTATAATCAAGTTTTTGATGTTTATTATACATCGATATTCATACAATCTAAAAATTATTATTTATAATAATAATTCAATTTTTTTTATAAAAAAAATAGCATATTTATTTACGATATATAATTTTTATTTACTTTTTGATTGTAAACAAATCATTCATATTTAATTCTTTTCTACAATAAGGACAACATTGATTGATATTATACCATTCTTCAATACAAGAAGTACAATATTGATGATTACAAGATGTAATTATCATAGATTTTGACTCTAAACAGATGGCACAATCTTCAATCTTTTCAATATTTTTCAAAGGAAAATCATTAAAACTATAAAAGTTGTTTCTAACTATATATTTAATACGTGTTGTAATACTATCCTCATCTACTAAATCAGGAATATCATCATCTTCTACTAAATCAGGAATATCATCAATACTTACATTTACAAATTCATGATTTATTAAATGTACAAGACTATTTGGAATAACATTTTCAAGAAGTGGTTGATTAAAATTTATACCAAATTTTAAATATATGATACTATTTTTAATAGTACCAACAGAAAGTGGTTGATTAAAACACGAATCATAACTAAAAATTAAATGTGTTACACTATTTGGTATCACAGATGTACCATCTACGGAAAGTGGTTGATTAAAATAAGTTCCAAACTTTAAATGTTTTACACTATTTGGAATAACATCAGACACAAGTGGTTGATTAAAACCATCTCCAAACTCTAAATGTGTTATACTATTTGGAATAGTACCTACCGAAAGTGGTTGATTAAAGCGCGAACCATAACTAAAAGTTAGATGTGTTAGACTATTCGGTATCACAGATGTGCCACCTACAGAAAGTGATTGATTAAAATCAACTCCAAATTTTAAATATGTAACACTATTCGGTATCACAGATGTGCCACCTACAGAAAGTGGTTGATTAAAATCCACTCCAAAAGTTAAATGTGTTACACTATTTGGTATTACACCAGGAATAAGTGGTTGATTAAACTTGTTTCCAAAAGTTAAATGTGTTACACTATTTGGAATAGCACCAACAGTAAGTGGTTGATTAAACCAATATGATAAATTTAAATGTGTAACACTATTTGGTATCACAGATGTACCACCTACAAAAAGTGGTTGACGAAATTTATGTTCAAAAGTTAAATGTGTTACACTATTTGGTATCACAGATGTACCACCTACAGAAAGTGGTTGATTAAAATCCCATCCAAAAGTTAAATGTGTTACACTATTTGGTATCACAGATGTGCCACCAACAGCAAGTTGTTGATTAAATTGACGTCCAAAAGTTAAATGTGTTACACTATTTGGAATTGCACCAGGCACAAGTGGTTGATTAAAATGCCATCCAAAATTTATATGTGTTACACTATTTGGAATCACAGATGTGCCATCAACAACAAGTGGTTGATTAAAATACATTTCAAACGTTAAATGTGTAACACTATTTGGTATGACACACGTGCCACCCACAGAAAGCGGTTTATTAAATCCTCCAAAACATAAATGTGTAACACTATTTGGAATATCGCCTTCAACAAGTGGTTGATTAAAATCACTTTCAAAAATTAAATGTGTGGTATTTTCAGGAATTTTACATATACTTATATTCGATGATTCCATTTTTTTAACATATAATATTTTTATATATAATTATATATAAAAATCTTTATATCAAAATTTTTAATTTAAAAATTTTTAATTTAAAAAATATTTATTTATTAATTTTTTTTTTTTATAATTTCTTATTTATGAAGTAAATCGCGGCATTTACGGGGACTTCCGATCGATTTCGCGTAAACGGGAAGGTTAAATTCATTATACATCTTCTTTTCGATACAATTGGTACAAACGGCACCATGTTTTTCATCAATTTCATAAGGATAGTTGGAGCAATCAAATTGTAATTGACAACTTGGGCAATTTAAATAATTACCTTGATAAGAATCAGCAGAAGCAAGACCAATGTAGGAAGGATGTTTACCACTTGTTCCAAAAGTGCCGACTTGAGAACGGTAAGGATGGCGAATATTTACGGCGGATCCGGTAATATTATCACCAAAGTTGACTAAAGTATTTTCTTCAAAATAAATTTTGGAGTCGGGATTTTCAAAATTTTCAAAATTTTCCTTTTGTTGACGAAGATAACGTTGCCCAAATTCTAATAAAACAAGTATTAAAATAAGTATTAAAATAATATGTAAATAGTTCATTTTATTCTTTTCTATATTATAAATATATAAAATTATTTATAATATAGTATAAAACATAAATAATTTAAAAATTTTTAATTATTTTATTATTTCCTAAAAATTATGTTTTTTATACAGATATGAAATTGATATAAAGACTATTTTATATATTAAAATAATAATTAAAAAAATGACAGAATCAGGATATTTATATTTAGTTTGGCCAAGAGAATTTGCCTCTTCTAATAAAAATATAATAAAATTTGGATTTTCGTGTGAAGAAAATGTTTTTGAAAGAATTAATAAATATGGAAATGGGTCTGAGTTAATATATTATTTTTATGTAAATAATCCAAAAGAGTTAGAAAATAAACTTATTAAAATTTTTACAGTCATAGATGAAGATATAAATACCCAAAAATATTATGGTAAAGAATATTTTAAAATTAAACCTATTAAAATGTTAAAAATTGTTAATGAAGTAGTTAGCGATTATTTAATTAAAGATATGGATATTAAAAAAGATATATTAAATAAGCAACATAAAAAACTATCATTATATTTTGATCAAGATATAAATAGTGAAATTTATGATTATGTTATAAAAAATAATAAAAATTATACAAATAACTACACAAACAGACAATATTATTTTTATAATTATTACATAAAAAATTTATACAATAATATTTATAAAAATATATTACTATATGAATTAAGTAATATACAAGAAAATATATTATACGATAATGTACAAGATACAAATGATAATAAACTAGAAGATATAATTGATAATACTGTTGAAGATATAAATAATAATACTGTTGAAGATACAAATGATAAAAAACTAGAAGATATAATTGATAATACTGTTAAGGATATAAATGTTAATACTGTTGAAGATACAACTAATATAGTAGAAGATACAACTAATATAGTAGAAGATACAACTAATATAGTAGAAGATACAACTAATATAGTAGAAGATACAACTGATAATAATCTAGAATGTATAATGGATAATAAAGTAGAAGATAAAAATAATAAATTAAAAAAAATAACTAATAAATCAGAAAAAAATAATAATTATAAAGCTGTATATATATGTCATTATTGTTTAGATTCAATATCAATTTTTAAAAGTGATGTTATAAAACATATGAATAAAATATATAAATGTAAACCATATTCTAATTTATTTGATTTAGAACAATCATCAATACATTCTGTATGTAAAAGATATACTTTTTATTTTGATAAAAATAAATTAAATAAAAATGATTTACTATTTATTATATCAAATTATAATAATGAAAAAAACTATATTTATGAAGATTTTAGAAATCCTATTTTAATTGCTAAAAATAATGATTCTTTATTTACTATTGAAGAATTAAAGAATAATGAACTAAAACAAACAAAACAACAAAAAAAAAAAGAGGAAGAAGAAGAAAAAGAAGAAGAAAATAAAGAGGAATTTATATGTTTTACATGTGAAACAAAATTCAAAAATAAATATAATTTATTAAAGCATTCAAAAAATGAAAGATCGTGTAAAAGTAAAAAAGAATATAATACTCTAATGAAAAAAAATAAAGAAGAATTAAAAAAAAGACAACAGAATTAAAATAATTTTTTATTTAGAAAGAGGATCTAAATAAATGGGAAAACAAACAATATCATCATCTTTAAACTTTTGATCACATGTTTGATTCACATTTCCTGCTAATTCACTCTTCATATTGGGTTCACATAATTTATCATAATCCCAAAATGGCATAGTATTTAAATTACATAAACTGAATTTTGTCTCTTCTGGCATTGGTTTTAATCGCGCTTGTTCTAACATTTTATCTATCGATAACTTACCTTTCTTCTCATTGATACCATTTGTTGGTACCCAATGAATACGTTGATAATCATTTTGACTCTTTACATCGCGTTTCCAAATACCATCAAATAAGAAATCCGGTTTTTCAATATTCGCATTTCCAATAATTTCCATATCTTCATCCACTGATTTATTTATATCTTTATTCATATAATATTTATTGATATAATAAGCATATGAAGTTTGACTTAATGGAATATCATTTGGGACTTGAAAATTATTTTGATTATAACCATTTTCAGTATGGACTTTTAAGGCAATTTTGCGATTTACATTTTTATTATCATCATTTGAAACCATATTTAAATCATCACGTGTTTCTAATCCGGTAATTTGAGAAACGAAATTTTCGGTTTTACCTCCTGATAATACACCATCTACTAAACGATTTAAAATACCATTTAAAGATATAATAATGATAAAAATAATAAAAAGTATAATAAAGAAACCAGTAATTGCTTGTTCAACCATTTTTATATAAATATAATTATATTTCTATATTTATAAAATATTTTTAATTTACAAATAAATTCTAAATCTTAATTAGAAGATAAAATGGAAAATAAAGAAGAAAATAAAATAGAAGAAAAAAAAGTTCAAAACTCTTTTCTTTCCATGATTCAAAATAAATTAAATGATCAAGACTTTCTCCAAAAAAATAATTCAATTATCCTCTTTTGCTTAGAATTATACCGTGTTCTTGTTTCATCTCTTCTTATACTTTTCGTTCCACAAGCTTGCGGTTTAGAATCAAATGTTCATGTTTGCTCGTATGAAGAAAATATGACACCTACCAGTAATTTATATACTGCTGGTTTAGTTGTAAATTTTATTACAATGGGTTCTTTCTTTTTTATGTATTTATTTGAAATTAATCGCGAATACAAACTTATTAACTATTTAGAAGTAAATACATCAAAACCTTGTGATAATGAATCAGTAGGTAAAGCATTAACAACACTTCCAAAACATCGTGCACAAAATATTTTATTTTTAGATAAATATTATTATCGTTTTGCGATGCTTTCTATTTTGTTATTTGTTACAAATACTATTTTAAGTGGATTTGTCGTTTATGATTTTTATTTAGATAATCAAACAACAACCACTTTTGTAACAAACGTATTATTTATGATTACAAAATTAGCAGATGTTTATTCAACGATTAATACACCTAAAAATATATTTTATTCTGCTTATTTAAAGGGTAAAATACAATATAATGATGTAGATCCTGAAAAGAGTGAAAGTTTTCGTACATTGGATTGTGTCACAAAAGAAGAGATAAAAGAGGAAGAAGTAAAAGAAGAAATGATAAATGTCGAATTAGTAGAAGTAAAAGAAGATGAAAATGTATAATTCAAAATATATAGATTAAAATGTATGATTATTTATCAAATACTATATTTCGATTATATTGTAAAGATTGTGTTTTAATAAAACTTTTTATATTCATTTTAGGTAAAATTAAATATTTAAAAAGTTGTAATTTTAATAATTGTTCAATTCGTTTTACATATAATTCAAAAATTTCTTTCGGTATAAGATCAAATAATGTATAAATATTTATTTGACTTTTTTGAAAAATAGGTAATGTAATATTGATTTGAATATCTTCATTTTGATTACATACTTCACCTAAAAAAACAGATATACGAGACGGTAATTTATTTATATTTATACTATTTATATTTTTATTTAATATACTCATTTTATTTTCAACTAAATTTAAATCATTATGATTTGGTAATTGTTGAAAAATAAATTTATAATAAGAATCATAAATACCACGATATGAAAAGTGAATTAAAAAAAAAGGATTTTCCATAAACGCTCTTTTCATATTATTATTTGTAAAGTGAAAGTCGTGTGTATAACCTCTTATAAATTTTATATTTTTATTTCGTGTTAATGCTTTATATGTTTTTATAAAGTATTTTTTACTATTACTTTTTAAAATATCATTCATATTATTTATCATAAGATTGCTTGAAGGACACATATACCAACAAAAGTAAAATATATCTATATTTTGATTCTTTTCTAAAAAAGAATTGAATCGTAAACCATTTAGATATAAATATTCATCACTATCAATATGTAATATATAATCTTCTTTGATATCAAATGGATCATCCGCAAATACATTATTACTATCTTGAATCGAAGATAATAAGACTTTTTTTAATGTAATCTTCTCTTTTGGATAATAACTTAATATATTTTCAAGATCTAAAAAAGTATTGTCAATATAATATAAATAAAAATGTTTGACTCCTAAATAATTATAATATTCAAACCATTGTGATTGATAAGGTAAATCAATATTCATAAAACGTGATACTATAGAAACACTCATATTACTATTTATAATAAAAATATTATTTTATGATAAAATAGATATTAAATAAAAATAAATTTAATGATTATCTCTTTTGAAGAAAAAAATGATCAAAATATAAAACCGATTTATTTAAAAGATAAATCTAGACTCCCATCTGTTACTGATATTAAATTTATAAATAAAGATTTAATCATAGTTGCTCATCGTTATGCTTATAAATTATATTTAATAAAAATAAATGATAATAATGATACATATGAAATTTTAGATACTTTTTTAACAAAGGAAAAAGATAAAAATAAAATCCATTTTTGTGAATCTTTTGAAATCAAAGATCAAAAAATCTATTTAATCTTTTTTAGTAATCTTTTATGGATCATTGATCTAGATCTTCTTCATTATAAATTTATTTTTGATAAAAGTATTGATTTAAAAAATCAAAATACATATCATGGAATGAAAATATATAATGATGCAATTTATTTAACTCCATCCAATATGATGATGAATGGTTTCCAAGATAATTTACTAAAAATTGATTTGTATAACCATAATAATATAACTTATTTTCCTATAGGAGATATAAAAAAGAATTATCGAATGAAAGATATATGTTTTATCAATGATAATCTTGTATTATGTGTTATTATTTATAAAACAAATATTGGATTAATAACTAAAAATCAAGTATTAAATGGAGCATTTATCTTATTTACATTTCCAGATTTTATTCTTTTAGATAAAATTGAATATCATTGTGTTCATTTTGATCGAATTATTTCTTATCAATCGTATTTCTATATTACAGGACAAAATGAAAAATCTGGAATTATTTATAAAGGAACTATTGATATAAATAATAAAAAGATAATCATGTTAAAGGAGATTGAAGTATTTGATTTTCCTCATGGAATAGATATATGTGAAAATTTATTTTCATATACATCTTATGGTAATAATTGTGTAGTAATTGAAGATATTGAAAAGTTTATTTAATTTTTTTAACTACTTTCTTTTTACCAGCAGTTTGACCAATTTTTTTTCTTTCTTCTATTTCTTGATTTAGTTTTTCTAATTCTGCTAATATATTAGGATCATTAAGATCATTTATTGCTGATTGATAATATCTTCCAAATACATTACCTACATTACCTACACTACTTACATTACTTCTTCTATAATTTACAGTTATAGGTTTTTGAACAATTGTTTCTCTTCTTCTTCTATTATTTTCTTTTTTATATTGTCTCATAGCACTTCTTTCTGCTTGTTGATCTCTTCTTGTTTGAGTATTTTGTAATATTTTTTGAGATTCAGGAGTATTTAAAAAAGATCTTACATTACGAAACGCACTTTGAGATACTTCATTCTCTTTTGTACCAAATATTTTTTTTAATTTATGTAGTTTACTTCCTACAGATCCACGCATTGTTCGGCGTCGCTCTTTTTCATCTTCAGATTGTGAAATAGTATGTGCTAAACGATTTAAATTACTATAATTTACACTTTTATTTCGAAGTGTTTCACGTAATGCTGATTTTAATTCATTCGTTCTTTGTCTACTACGACTACTCATAATATATAATAATTCTATTATATAAAAATATAATAAAATATATAAACTTAAAAATAATGAAATTAAAAAAGATTTATTTAATTAAAAAAGATTTATTTAATTAAAAACGCACTAGTTCGAATTGTATTTCGAACTTTTTCATTTTCCGTTAAATCTCCTTGAAGTTGATCATATGCTTTCATTATTACTGATTCATCAAATTCCGGTAAGATAGCTTCACTATAAATGGTTTTTAATCCATCAAGTACATCTATCTTAAAATTCATTGGATAATAATGAACACATCCCTTCATTGGATCATTCATAATTGGAGCAAGTGCTTTAGGAATAATATGACTCATTTGTGGTGGAAGAATAAGAAGCAATTGTTGGAATGGATTATAAGGTGTACCAAGTTCAAATGTAATATCATTCATATTTGTAATTTTAGTATTAAGTACACGAAGAATGTCACTAGGGAAAGGTGAAACACGATAGCGATAATGCCATTGCCATGAAGGGCAACCGACTAAATAATAACGTGTTGTAAAAACAAGTGATTCCAAATAATTAATACACATATCTTCAACAACGCGGTCAAATTCTTCACGATTTTCATAAGAAATACCTACAAAATATTTGTAATATTCTTCTTTCCATTTTGATTCTTCTTGTTTATAATTAATCTTTTTAAATTCATCTTTGTATTGTTCATAAAGCGGATGACCTGGTGAACATACTTCCCAGTTATCATAACGGTTTTTATCAATTTCGTATGGTGTTTTACCTTCTTCATCATCAAAGAATGTGCTACGACCACCTTTAAGAAGTTTATCAATATTATTTTGTTGAAGTTCAAGAAGTTTTTGTTCTTGTAAAGCGCATTGAGTAATAATTTCTTTAAAGAAAGCGTGATTAATCACTGGATTAGGATTTGTGTCAGGATTATAATCTATTAAATAATCATATTGAGGTCTAAATTGGTTGTAAATCGTTGTAACACGGTCTAAACCACCTTTGCGAATTTTAAAGAATGGAAGCGAAATAATAAAGTCATTTCCTGCTAAAAAGGTTAAAAAGTTATAATCATTTACAACACGTACTTCTTGAATATCTGGTTTATTATAATTTTTAGTAAGAAGATTATGGAAATTCTTTTTACATTTATCAATATCAATTCCAACAAATTCATAATTAGATAGTTGTTCTTTTAATTCGCGTTCTTTAGCAACAGGTCTAAAAACAGTAATTTTACTTTTATGTGTAACCATTGCTAATACAAGTAAATCAGCATCTCCTCCATAAATATATACTGGAGCATCGTGTTCGCTTTTATTTTTTCTCATATTACGAATAATTGGAAGGAATTTATGTTCACCTTCACCCGGAACATTTGAGTTACTAATGAGTACTTGAAGTTTTGAACCAACTGTTCCAACAAAACCTTTTGCTTTACCTACTTCAAGAAGCTTGTTTGAAAGTTTTTCCATAAACTCTGTTCCTGGAGAAATATTGGGACCAGGATTCCAAGAAGCATCAATGGGCATATCATACTTCTTTTTGCGTTCATGTAAAAATTCCTCAAGTTGAATACCTTTGTAACGACGCGAACGTTGCTGAATCATCTTCATTCGCGGAGCCGGGCCATCAAGTGAGAAGAAGAGAAGTTTGCGAGGTTTTACAACATCATTCACAATATGTTGAGTATGTTTAACAACTTCATCAATAAGAATGTTTTCAAGAGCTGATTTATTAAGAGATTTGTCAAGTTTGCCCTTAATAACTTCAAAAACATTATAAACAATACCGTTGTAATCTAGAAAAAGATAATCACAAACTTGTTTACCTTCAACCATACCAAAATAGGTATCTTTATATTTTTTAACAAGTTCACGGAAGAATGATGGAATACCCATTTTGTTTAAATAAAAGTAATATCTATTATAGAATAATATAATATACTCTTTATAATGAATAGAATATAAAAAAATCTTTTTTTATAATTTGTAAATAAAATAAAAAATTATATATAAATATATATAAATATAAATAAGTTTAATATAAAGAAAATAAGTATGATATATAAATAAAGTGTTTTATGATAAAAATAAAAAGATAAAAACATATAAATATAAAATGAATAATAATAAATATCAACACTTATATATGAGTGATAGTAGTAGTGATAAGGAGGAAGAGTATAACAATCATATTGTACAATCGATAAATAAATTATTAGATGAAGATGATGAGCAAGAAGAATTTGATATAGATGATGAAAGTGGTTTTGAGGAAGAGGGTAAAAAAAAGAAAAAAAATAATGTAAACTTTGGTGAAAAGTTAAGTTATGATAAAAGTGTATTTGAAAAATATTATATTGATCCAATTATTTTAAATAATATTGATTTATTATTATATTTTGATAAAAATGATATCGATTTAGTAAAAATTTATAATCATTTATATAAAACAAATTATACTTTAAAAATTACAGATAAAGGATTATATTCCATAAGTAAACCTCAAGATGCGGAGTGGATTACAAATGAAATCAAAAGTATATTTCCAAATATAAAAACGATTATTGATGGTACAGCAGGTATAGGTGGAGATGTAATATCATTTTCTCGTAATTTTGAAAATGTTATAGGTATTGAGTTAAATAAAGTTCATTATGATGTATTGGAAAATAATGTAAAAGCGTTACGATTGGATAATGTAAAGATATATCAAGATAATATATTAGAATATTATAAAAATATTGAAAATAAAGAGCATGTGATTTTTTTTATGGATCCTCCGTGGGGAGGTAAAAAGTATAAAAATTTTAAAAACTTTATATTAAAAATAGGTAAATATTGTATTCACGAATTTGTGGAAGAGTTATATAAAACGGGTTATAAACAAATTGTATTAAAAGCACCGTTAAATTTAAATATAAATTTATTAATACATAATATTTCATATAAAAATGTAAAAGTAGTAAAACATATAAATATGTTATTACTTTTGATTTATTAGAATAAACAAAATGATTATGAAATAAAATATTTTGATAAAATAGTAAATATTCTATCAAATTATAAATTATGATTTTTCAAGAGTTATATAAAGTAATATTAAGTAAAGGTTTTGAATATATCCAAGATCCTGAACATCGGATGCAAGTTATTAAAGTAACCTTTGTTGTTATGATGAAATTATTTTCAATGGTTCGCAATCGTTTTGGTAAAAAAGGTGTAAATAATAGTGAACATATTGAATGTCATTGTAATAGTTGTAAAATATGGAAAGCAAAATTGGATGATGCTTTAAAAAGTGATGAAAAGACAACATCATCATCTACACAAAAACGCAAAATATTATCTTTTATTCCATCATTATTTAAAAAAAATATTATTTAAACATTGGTATTACAAGTATTTGCCTAAAAATAAATTTATTATTCATAAAAAATATATTTATCAATAATAATAATAATAATAAATAAAAATAAATGAGTCCAGTAATAGTTATGAAAAAACCAAAAAATTGGAATCAATTACCATTATATGAAAAAGTTGGTTTATATCAAAAATCATTAAATAAATTTCATTCACAATTTGTAGATAAATTAAATGCTAAAATCATTGTTAAAAATATATGTAAAAATGATATTGAAGTACCAAAAGTAATCAAAATATTAAAAGGTCCAAATGATATATTAGAAACAGATATAAAAGATAATTATATCATTAAAGCATCTCATGGATCAAAGTGGAATATCAATATTGAAAAAAATAAATCGTATCTAATTGAAAATATAATAAGTCAATTAGAAAAATGGAATCATAAATATCATCCATATCAAGAAAAACAATATTTATATATTAAACCTCGATTTTTTATTGAAGAGAAAATGAATGATAAATATGATCAACAAAATGGAGAAGCAATGGTTTATATGTGTCGTTGTATTTATGGTAAAGTAGTATCTATAAGTATAAAATATAAAGAGTTACGAAATGATTATGATATCAATTGGAATATTATTGGAGATCATGAATTAGGAAATATTGAAAAACCAGTACATTATGATCTTTTAATAAAAAATGCTGAAAAATTATCGTCTTTTTTTGAATTTGTACGAATGGATTTTTATATAGATGTAGATGATAAAATATATTTTAGTGAATTTACATTTTCGCCAATGGGTGGAATGAAAGTATTACCTTTACATTTAGAATATGAATTATCAAAATATTGGTATTAAATTATTTTTTTACGAAAAAAAGAAAAGATAATAATATGTAAAAATAATAGTATAAGAAAAATGGATGTTTTTAAAAATCGTGTAAATGATTATATGTATGCGATTCAAAAATACCCATATGTTATGAATGAAGAGTATGAAAATATATATCAAGAATTACAATTATGCGAAAATGATATTTTATTAAATATTGATGGTGTAGCAGTTCCATTTGATCAATATATAAAAAATAAACCAATTCATATTGATTATCAATTGATTGAATCTAATATACATTTTGCGAATTATGCGTATTTAACACCTTTTTTATATTCAAATATACCATTTGAAGATCATAGTATAAATAAAGCATTTATACATGCTTCATTACATCATGTAAATATAGAAGATCGTATTACTTTATATAAAGAAGTATATCGAGTATTAAAAGAAGATGGTATTTTTATAGTAACGGATGTAATGAAATATTCAAAAGAGGATTATTGGTTAAATACAATTGTAAATGAATATAATCCAAATGGTCATAATGGATTATTTTTTGATATAAGTGATATATATGATATAAAAAGTGTTGGATTTAAAGTTTCTATAAAAGATAAAAAGTATAGTTGGGTTTTTAAAAATAAAATTGAATTAATTGATTTTGTAAAAAAAATGTTTTATATGAAAAAAGAGTGTGATGATGCGAAAATATATAATTTAGTAGAAAAATATTTAAAAATTATATATGATAAAGAATCTAAGTTATACTATTTTGAATGGTCTTTACTTTATTTTATTTGTAAAAAAATATAAATATTTATAAAATAAGTTTAATTTTTAATATAAAGAACTTTTTATAAAGTAATATATATTAACATTTTATAAAAATGAGTAAACAAAAATACTTTACATTTCATAAAGATTTACCAAATACAATTGTGTATGGTATCAATTTAAAAGAGCGCAAAGATAAACGAAAAAATCTAACAAAAATATGCGAACGTCGCGGAATTCCACTTCAACTCTTTTTAGCAGATCGTCATCCTACAAGTGGTAAACGTGGTTGTTTGGAATCACATTTGTTTATCATTAAAACCGCATATGAAAATAAGGAAAAGAGTGGTGCTAAAAATTTGTTAATTTTTGAAGATGATATTAAAATGCTTGACTCTTTTACCACATTACAAAAAAATCCGATACCCAAAGATTATGATATGTTATATTTTGGAGGTACTGTTCATCGAATTATAGATGGTTCAAAAAAGAATCCTGGATGGGTTCAAATGAGTTGTTGGACAACTCACGCTTATTTACTCAATCTTGAAAATGACGCAATGATTCAAAAGATAATTCGCGAATTAGAGTGTTATCAAGAAGAGATTGATCGATATTATATTAATGAAATTCACAGTCATTTTAAAGCATATATATGTGATCCAATGATTGTTATTCAAGAAGCTGGTTATTCAGATATTGAAGGTCGAGAAGTCAATTATGACTTTATGCAACAAACTCTTCGTGGATTACGTACTCCAGAACATTCTGTTGGACCCAATAAAGAGTACATATTAAAACTTCCTAATTATAGTGACAATGATTTACCAAAAGTTACTTTAATTACACCCACTCGAAATCGTGCTCATCTCTTTTCCATTCCATTGAGAAATTATGCGCTCTTTAATTATCCAGCAGAAAAGTTAGAGTGGGTAATTGTAGAAGATGGAAAAGATGATGTATCTTCTCAAATTCCAAGTGCTTATATCAAACATGGTTTAGTCAAACATATTCATTTAGGAACAGATTCTGAATTAACAATTGCGGCAAAACGCAACTTTGCGGTTCAAAATTCATCAGCAACGTCTCAATATATTTTACATATGGACGATGATGATTACTACCCACCTGAAAGTATTTTAGCACGAGTGAAGATTTTAATGAAATATGGCGAAACTGGCATTGAGTGCGTTGGATCATCTATGATTGGAACATATAATTTATTAAGTGATACATCGTCAATGGCATCGGATGGTATGTTGTCATTATCGGAAGCTTCCATGGGTTATACAAAGCGTTTCTGGGAGCAACGACCGTTTGATGGTGATTGTGTGCGAGGTGAACATAAACCATTTATGGAGGGGCGATTGGATAAAATTATGGATATACCGTATAGTTTTGTGATTATTGCGTTTAATCATAAACATAACTTTTCAGAAGCATATCGTAATGATAAGTTAAATAATAATAAAGACGATAAAGGGTTGATTAAGGTGGAAGGTAAAGTGGCGAATTTTTATGATATGATGGATTTGGATACTCAATTGTTTATTGAGGAATTACGAAGTACTCTACTGTAATAGATTAAAATAATTATTTTATGAAAAATTTGCGTACATTGTATCCCATTGTACGATTGGGGAGATTCAAGAGGTATTATTTACATTATATTACAATGTTGATACGCCGCGTGGGTATGCCGTACCTGGAAAGAAGAACCATCTTGTCTCAATAGTTTCTATAGATATAATATTTGTAAAATATTATATCTATCAATTTTTTATGATTTTAATATAAAAACATTAACGTAAATAATTTTTATTTTTTACCAAATGTTGTTATACAGTAAATTGGTATATAGAAATCCGTTATGAAAATTATCAACGGAATGTACCGTATAAGATCAATTGTAAAGATTTATACTTTTATATGTATAATGGGGAGTTAGATTTAGATATGTATTTCTTGATTAATTGTGCTCAAACGTATTATCGAACACTTCTTCAAGCACAAAAGACAGTTAATTCAAATGGAGATACTTGTTGTTATTATGGATTAGATAGTTCAATTTATAATAATTATACATTATTAAATTACATCAACCGATTTTTAGTATGTTAAATAATAATATTTGAATTATATAAAAATATTTTATAATAATAGATTATTATAAAAATGAGTAAAACTGAAATAAAAAAAATAGATCATGATTTTTTTTATAAATTAAAAATAAATGAAATTTCAAGAGATTTTTTTTTGAAAAATATTCAAAATATAAAAAAATTAACAAATTATGAACTTTTTATATTAAATGGTTATAAAAAGAATTGTTATGTATTTATCAATAAATTATTATTATTACATAAATTTCCTAAAATATTAAATAAAAATAAATTACAAGAATGTTTTATACCTTATCAAAAAGATAAAAAATGGGAAAATATGAATAAAGATGAAATATTATTAAGTATATATTATTCAATCAATAAATTTGATAAAATATTTAAAAAAATGAATATTTTACCAAATATAAAAGTATATCGAGGAATTAAAAATAGAGGAATTGTAAATTCGACAACAAATTATATAAAAAATAAAAAAAAAAATTGTGAAAATATATTAAAAAATAATAAAAAATTAACAAAAAATAATATACTTTCTAAAATTCAACAAAATAAATTTAATGCCTTACATATGTTAACTGGATTTAATAAAGATTCTTCTTTATCTTATAAAAAATTAAAAAAAGGCGATCTATTAAATAATGAAGCATATCAAAGCACTTCTATCAATCCAAATGTAGCATATGATTTTATTCGTTATGCTGAAAAAGAACGAGAAATAGTATTTTTAGAAATAAATATAAAAAAAGAAGATAAAGTCCCTTTCATCTTTTTAACAGATAAATTATTTACAATTCAATCAAAAAAAGATATAAAAAATTTAAATACATGGGATAAAACAAAATATGATGAATTTGAAATATTATTACCACGAAATATTCAATATCAAGTAGTATCTAAAAAAATATATAAAATAAAAGAGAATATAAAAGGATTTGAAAACTATTTTTCAAATAAAAAAAAGTATAAAAATATTATTTATATTAAAATGAGAGTATTACCTTATAAAGCACCTAAAAAATTAGATGCTTCTTATTTTACCTATTTACCCGAACATTTACTTATATAAATAAATTATTTTTTACCAAATGTTGTAGTACCTTGAGATACTATTTTTGTATTATTATCAGTTATTCCATATTTTTCTAATAATTTATATTTTGCAATCTCATAATGAATGGAAATAGAAGAGAAGATATTTGGAAGATTTGTTTTAATTTCATTTACGATTTTTTTCTTAAAATCTTTCATATGTTTTTTTAATGGTTTATTACACATAAAATAATATACTTGTTCTCCTACTTCGTTAGTATATTTTTTATTACTATTTTTTAATTTATATTTAACTGAAATATCATGACCACAATTATTTTTTTTTTAGGTTTCCAAATGTTTTTACACATGTTAATGGATATCCAATGGTTGAACCAATTGTATGGTATAATTTCTTCTTTTTTAATTTAAATATATTTTTTGATATATTTTCATAGGATATCATACAAGAGTATCCAACTTTTTTTTTGTATGTAAATTTTTCATAAACACAATTCATTTTATATTTTTTACATAATTGTAATACTTTTACAAATTCTTTTTTTGAAAATCCACCAAAATAAGATCTTTTTATTTTACGATATACTAAATAAAAATTAAAAACTTCATATTTAATTATTTTTTTTATATCTAAAAATGCTTTTTCATATTCCGTCTTTTTTATCATTTCTTAATAATTACTATTTTTACTTCATATAAATTATTTATTTATATGAATTATTATTTATATGAATAATTATTTTTATAGCGGGAGGTTCGAAAGGAACCAAAGAGGTTCCTTTCTCCTATGCCATAGTATCATAAAGGAATTGTGATCCACCGATCAGTTTACGATTGAGTGAAGTACTTTGAATAAAAATATCATATTGAGGGAAATCAGTAGGTTTAATACGTTTATTCTCATCATATGTAATCAGATTCAGCATCTTTCGACACATATTTCCTTCAAAGAAATCACCAGTACTCTTTTCTCGAAGTACAATCTCTTTGTTCTTTTGAATCAGTTCCGGTTTCGTAAAATGATAAAATCCTTTACCACGTTGGAATGTAAGACCATTGTTTGCCGAAAACGTCATAATATCTTCATCATTAGGTACAGCAAGCACTTGGAAACGTGATGGAGGTGACGGTTTCAGTACAAAATCTTCTTCCTTCAGATTCTCAAGACCCGTGCTTGTCGCCTTTCGTCCTACACGACCGTAACTACTGCCTCCACCACCACTAGATGATCGAGAATAGTCAAATCGAGCTTCATTTTCTGCTTCCACTTCTTCAGTACTCTTCTTTCCAAGCATAATATCAAATACTTGACGCATTCCGTGCGTTACACCCGCTGATGATACCTTAAGTTCATTTTCATAACTTTCAAGACGATCACTACCCATTTGTTTATAACAAATTGCCATCATCATTGCCGGAATCATTGTGAATTGATCAAGATAAAGGTGATAACCATTTGTCTCTTTCG
>JACCDH010375800.1_pt1 | contig 32527 bp, 26 predicted proteins | sample 7442481 | NCBI WGS metagenome assembly JACCDH01 (sample SAMN15323433, study PRJNA562643) | freshwater metagenome | isolation source: river surface water | place: USA:Blue River Watershed | collected 2017-08-15
AAAAATTCCTTAACATCTTCCAATACCCCTACATTGACGAAATAATCCTGAAGCAATCATAGGAAAGAAAATACAAATTTGCGAAAGATTTCAATAATTAAGGATCTTCTAAACAAGAAGACCAGAATTAATTCAGTACCCAGCCAACTCAATTCGGTTTACAACTAAAAATGAGCGTAGTCCAAGGGTGTGATCAACTGCCTATGCCTGATAGGTTTTAGAATACTGAATTTGAGGAAAAGCTACTGCTGCCGTAATAATTCTAAAAAATCATTTTCAGCTAAAGGTTTGGCAATTAAATACCCTTGGACCGCATCACAAGACATTCTCTTAAGTAAACCCAATTGATTCTCGTCTTCAACCCCTTCAGCCAAAATGCGTTTCCCCAAACCATGGGCCAGCGTAATCATCGTTTTGACAATCATCATATCCGAATCACTGCCCGCCATGTCGGTGATAAAACTGCGATCAATTTTGATTTTATCGATGGGCATGCGCCGCAAATAGGCCAAAGATGAGTAGCCCGTACCAAAATCATCAATCGAAACGCGGATCCCCATTTGTTGCAATTCAGTGATTACATTTCGCCCGAGCTCCATATCCCCCATCGCGGTATTTTCTGTAATTTCGAGTTCTAACAAAGAAGTCGGGACTTCATATTTTTGTAGCAGTTCTTGCAGCTTCGTTTTCAAGCCAGGCTGTTCAAAATGGATCGGCGTCATATTGACTGCGATTGATTGCTGCACACCCATTTTTCGCCAACGCCCCAAGGTTGCAATTGCAGTATCTAACAGTAATAAATCAAGTTCACGCATCAATCCGAGTTGTTGCATCTGTGGCAAAAATTGCCCTGGCATCAATAACCCTCTATCGGGATGCTGCCAGCGTACGAGCGCTTCAACACCATCGATTTTTTGTTCTCGCAAATTAAATTGTGGCTGAAAAAATAAGACAAATTGCTTTGACCTCATAGCCTCAAGCAATTCCTTCTCAAGCATTAATAATTTGGCTGATTCCTCTTCCATGCCAGGCTGATACTGTAACCAACGTTGCTGTTCGCGCTTCGCCTGATGAAAGGCAATATTAGCTTTTTGCAGCAGTGTTTCCGCAGATGTCGCATGGTCTGGATATCGGGCAACCCCAAGCGTTGCCGTCAATTTTAACAAGCCTGAATCAAAGTTGAAGGGCTTCTCGATCAAATGCTCGAGATGCTGTAAGCAGAACTGTCGCTGTTTATCTGTATCAATGTCCGCCAAGACTAACACAAAAATATCGCCACCAGAGCGAGCAATTAAGGAGGGTTTTAGCACGCTCGTTTCAAACCGACGGGTGACTTCTCGCAGAATTCGATCGCCTTGCTTGATGCCCACACTTTCATTGACCGTTTTAAATCGATCGAGGCCAATCATCACAGTCAGCAGTGACGCTGGATTATTGCCACACAAGGTATTGAGTTCCGTTAACAATGCATCCCGATTCAGTGCGCCAGTTAATTGATCATGGGTATCAAGATATTGGGTCTTCGCGGTCAATTCTTTGTTGGCAATTCGTTCATCCTCTTGCAACCAAATAATGAGCCCCATGCCAAGCAACGCCACCCATAGCAGCTCAAGGTGTTTCATCACCACGGTCACTTTCGTGAAAAATTCGGTCTGACCAAGCCAGCTTGATAAAGTCGCAAGCACCAGTAATTGTAAGCCCCAGAGCACAAAAACCGTCGCCACTGACCGAGTGATAAATAAACGATTGGTCATGGCGAATAACCAAAAACCAGACACCAACAATGTCGTGCCGATAAACAGCTGCCTTAAATTCACTTGAACAGCATATTTCCAGATAGTCATATTCTGTTCGGGTAAAAAGAACAACACCGAGGCTAAAGAGATAACTAGCACCAGCAACAGTAGCTGATTCACTAATCTAGGGGCAATTCGTTGACCGACCGTTGCTTCACGGACCCCAACTAAAATCCATATCGCGAAGGCATAACCTAACAGAATGTAACTCACCTCAGTGATAATCATCAGTAAAATTGAGACGTTCTGGTAGACAACAAACGAGCTATAAAAAACAAAAATTAGCGTAAATACAGCAAAGCAATTAAAGGCGATGGCCCAAGATTTGAGATAGTGGCGGTGATATATCCGATAGAAATGCCACAATACCAGACTAATCATGAAGGCGAGTCCGGCTTGGATCATTAATAACGCAACGCGGGCGAGGGTTAACTCAAAGCTCAAAGTAAATCCCTGAACTAATTCTCTATTTAAGAAAACTATCACAAGAATTTGGCAATTGCACTCTTCAAAACAAAATTGGTAATGATTGCGCTGAATCATAGCTTTGCGCTTGAGCTTAGCCTTGATAGGTTTATACTGTGCTCAGGATCAATGACTTATCAGGTGGACATTCTCATGCAATACAATACTTCCGAACTCTGTGACCTGTATGCCGATATGATTGATGTCGTCGAGCCGATTTTCGCGAATTATGGCGGTCGTCGTTCTTTTGGTGGAGTGATTAATACCATTAAGTGTTTTGAAGACAATGGTTTAGTCCGTCAAATGCTGAGCGAAACAGGCGTAGGGAAAGTCTTATTGGTCGATGGTGGTGGTTCTGCGCGCAGAGCCTTAATCGATGCCGAACTTGCGGCGATGGCTGCCGAAAACGGTTGGGAAGGAATTATCGTCTACGGTAGCGTACGAGATGTCGATACCTTAGAAGACTTTGATATTGGCATCCAAGCAGTCAATGCCATTCCAGTAGGCGCCGATGATCAAGGCTTTGGTGAAGTCGACTCACCAGTCTGTTTTGCAGGTGTCACTTTCCTCCCAGGCGATCACATTTACGCGGATAGCACAGGGATTATCCTTTCTGCTGAACCACTTGACCTAGAATAATATGTTGAAACAGTTCCAGACTGCGGATATCGCGGCTTTACAACAGACCCGTGCCGGGGAAACTCGGCTCGGGGAACAACTGCAGTTTTTAAATCCATTGTTACCCTTGGCAGACGGCTTAGTGAGTGCCCAAAGCCGCGGCGTGCGTTTTGCAATTCTGGGGATCCCAGAAGACATTGGTCCGCGAGCAAACTTCGGCCAAAATGGCGCTGATCTGGGCTTTCAAGCGTTTTTGAGCCGCTTCATCAATTTGCAAGCAAACAGCCACTTCCCTTCTCAGCAAGTACTGCTGATTGGCACTGTGGATTGCACCGATTTACAACAACAGAGCCAAGGCTTATTGGCGCATAACGACCATGATCTTGAGCAACTTCGCCAACTCTGCGCCACACTTGATCAGCGCGTGAGCGCTATTTTAAAACCTATTTTTGATGCCGGGATCATTCCGATTGTGATTGGCGGCGGCCACAATAATTCGTATCCTCTTTTACAAGCATTATCAGTGTCATCAGGGCAAGCCGTGGATGCTGTTAATTTGGATCCGCACGCCGATTATCGTTTGTTGGAAGGGCGCCATAGTGGCAACGGTTTCAGTTACGCCAAAGCGGCAGGATACCTCAGAAACTATTTTGTATTGGGTCTGCACGAACTAAAAAACTCGGAAAAGGCCTTGGCACAAATGGCAAAGGATGATGTGCAATTCCTAAGCTACCAAGACATTTACGTGCGTCAGAAGTATCGCTTTAGCGAAGCCTGTCAATTTGCCTTACAAGCGTTGGGGCGACATGAGGTGACACCACTGGGTTTAGAGTTAGATACCGATAGCATTAGTGGAATGCCTGTCAGTGCCATGACCAATTGCGGCGTCAGTGTGGCGGATGCAGAACATTTTGTCTGGCAATTTGCCCAGCAAGATCGAGTTCGCTACCTCCATCTCGCTGAAGCTGCGCCTATACAACATCCTGCTGGACTCGCTGCAGGTTTGAGTGAAGCTGGGCAAGTACTGACCGCACTAGCAGTGGCGTTTATTCAAGCCAAAAACCAAGCCCATCAACGCTAAAATTTCGCCGAAAATCCCTAAGGTTTAGCCGACACTTGTCGGCTATTCCACTGCGCTAACCAGGGCACCAATCCTTCGATAGCAAAAGGCCTGCTGTATAAAAAGCCCTGCCCAATGGTACAACCCAGCAATTGCAGTTTTTCACTCACTTGTTCTTCTTCAATCCCTTCCGCGACAACTTGCAACTGTAAATTTTTAGCCATATCAATAATTGCACCTGTGACGGCCGCTTGGGATTCAGAACGATGTAAGCCGGTAATGAACTGACTATCCACTTTGACCTGTTGGATCGGCAACTCTCGCAATACGGCTAAAGACGTGAAACCGGTGCCAAAGTCATCCAGCGACAACTCTACCCCTAGCGATCTGAGCCGATGAAGGACTGGTCGCGCCGCTTCAGCATCAGCCATCAAGGCATCTTCTTTTAATTCTAACACTAAGAGCCTCGGGTCCACTTTCGCATTTGCCAACAAGCTCTGCAGAAATTCGACAAATTCGATTTGTAATAAATCATGGCTCGATATATTAACAGCTAACTGGATAGAGTGACCTTGCGAACCCAACTGTTGCAAGGTAACGACCGCTTGTTGCAACACCCAGGTCGTTAACGGATAAATGATGCCCATCTCTTCTGCCAGTGGCAAAAACATCTTCGGGGCCAGCAAGCCTTTTTCCGGGTGCTGCCAACGCAATAAAATTTCAAAGCTATGAATTTGTTGAGTGGCAAAGTTCAGCTGAGGCTGGACATCTAATTGTAATTGTCCACTGGAGATCGCAGTTTGTAATTGCGCCATCATTCGCAGTTTTTCACTATTAAAATGCATCATCTGCTCATTGAATACTGCGCTCGCACTTTGCTGCCAATCATGCTGCTGTAAGGCTTCAAATGCTTTATCCAAGAGTTCAGCTAATTGATCGCCATGTTCAGGGATATGCACGATGCCGCTACTCAACTGATACTCAACGGCAGCCCCATGCAATAACAGAGGTTCAGGGACTTGTTTTTCCAGTTGTTGCGCCAGAATTTCAGCACTATAACCTTTACCATCCGCTTGCATCCAAAGGGCGAAATCGACGCCGCCTAGGTGACAAACACGAATTGGCAAATTTTGATTTTCGAGTAAGAGCACTCGTTGATTTTGCGCAACATTGGCATTAATCCGCGAAGCGATTTGCGTTAAAACGACATTCGCATGACTGTGCCCAAGCATGCGATTGACTTCATCAAAATGTTTAATCTTAAGAACAATCAAGGAATAAGCACCCTGACCTTGCGAGAGCAATGGGGTCACTCGTTGTTGTAAAAGATGGCGATTAGGGAAGCCGGTCGTGACGTCGTGCAGATACGTATAATCAGCAAACGGACGAGTCGCAGTTGCAAGCCGTTGCTGCAATACTCGGTTTTGCCGCAGTAATACACCTAACAACACTAACAGCAGGATATATAGCGCAATGACCAGATCCATCGGGTATAGCTCAAACAGCTTATGATGATTATTTGAGCATAATTCATTTCCATCATTTGTAAATCTGGAAATCGTTTCGCCCAAAATAATTGGGGATTTGACTTTAAATCCCCCAGCTCTGCTCAATAGGCTGTCATGATCATGATTGAGCGACAGCGATCAGGATTTTGCCCTCTCAAGCGGCAGCCAGCGCTTGTAATCGACCACCGATCACCAGTTGACGCAATAAAGACACGCCAACCTGATAGCATAATTCCGCAGGTTGATTGACTTGGTACAGACCGAAATCGGCTCTGAAGCCAACTTTTAACTGACCTCGATCCGTTTTACCTAAGGCTTTTGCTGCATGGATTGTGACGCCTTGCAGCGCTTCTTCGGGTGTCAAACGAAACAAAGTACATGCCATATTCAACATCAGCGGTAAATGACACAAGGGCGAAGTCCCGGGGTTCAAATCCGTCGAAACCGCCATAGGGACACCATATTGACGCAGCAACGCGATGGGCGGCTGTTGTGTCTCCCGCAAAAAATAGTAGGCGCCTGGTAACAACACCGCCACTGTGCCAGCCTTTGCCATCGCTTGCACATCTTGCTCAGTCAAATACTCGACATGATCAGCAGACAAACCAGAAAATTCAGCAACTAACGCTGAACCACCGAGCGAGGATAGCTGCTCTGCATGAGCTTTAACGGGCAATCCTAAACTTTGTGCTTTTTGAAATAGCCGACGACTTTGCACAACTGAAAAACCAATCCCCTCACAAAAAACATCCACAGCATCGACTAAACCTTCAGCGGCTAGTTCGGGTAACATGGTTTCGACAACTAACTCAAGGTAACCCTCACTATCGTTTTGATACTCAGGGGGGAGCGCATGAGCGCCTAAAAAAGTTTTTTCAATTTGCACCGGGTGATGCTCATCCAGTAACTTGGCCACGGCTAAAATCTTTCGTTCATTCGCCAAATCGAGCCCATAGCCAGATTTGATTTCGACCGTAGTAACGCCTTGCCTCATCAAGGTATTGAGCCTATCTTTGGCAAGCACAAACAGTTCATCAGCAGTTGCAGCTCGTGTTGCTGCAACTGTGGATTTAATACCGCCACCAGCGGCGGCAATCTCTTGATAAGTTGCCCCATTGAGTCGTAATTCAAATTCGTTCGCTCGGCTACCGGCATAGACTAAATGGGTATGACAATCGATGAAGCCGGGAACAACCCACTGCCCTTGCCCGTCATACATTGGGGTGGCAAAATGATCAAAAGCAGGCAATTCCGACTTTTTACCAAGCCAGGCAATTTTGCCGGCCGAAATTGCAATAGCACCATCCAGAATTGCGCCATAGGGTGTTGCTGGATCGCTCATGGTGGCCAAATTTACGTTATACCAAACCGCATCAAATTGTTGCATGCTAGTGCCTTCTGTTGTGATAGCAGTCATTTTCAGGATAATGACGTTGATTATGGTTGCAAATTTTAACGGAACTTGTTGTCTATACAACCAGATTAGACTATTTTTTAGCATTTAAACTGTTGTAAGCACCCTATGTCCAAAGTATCTCAGCCCATTCTTGCCAAATTCGCCACGATTAAAGAGCATATCTTCAGCCAAATTGAATCTGGTGCTTGGCCTGATCACAGTCGAGTCCCTTCGGAAAATGAGCTGGCCGAACAGTTTGGGGTCAGTCGAATGACAGCGAGACGAGCCTTACAAGAACTGACCGAACAGGGCGTTCTTTATCGAACGCAAGGGGTTGGTAGTTTTGTTGCGAGTGCTAAATCACAATCCGCTTTGTTAGAAATTCGCAATATTGCCGATGAAATCCAAGCACGAGGTCATTTCCACAGCGCCGAATTGATTCAACTGAGTCAAATTCCATGCCCTGCTATTGTGGCAACGGCACTCGAACTTGAACGCGGAGAACCGGTCTTTTTTAGTCTGATTGTGCATTACGATAATCAGCAACCGTTGCAACTTGAAACCCGTTTTGTCAATCCACATCGCGTGCCCGAATATTTGCAGCAGGATTTCACCCGAGGCACACCCCATGAGTACTTAAGTAAAGTTGCCCCGCTCACTGAAGCCGATCACATCGTAGAAGCCATTTTAGCTGATGAATTTACTTGTAAATATCTACGGATCAGCCGACAAGAACCTTGTTTACGGCTAACTCGCCGCACTTTTAGCCGGGATGGTGCGGTCAGCTTTGCTTATCTAACCTCGGCTGGGAGTCGCTATAAACTTGGTGGACATCTGAATTTTTCGAAGTAACGAAAAAATTACACCCGTTTGGGCTTAGCTTTTTCTACTTCAGTCCAAGCTGCTGCGACTGATAAAAAGCACATGCCAAAGCTGAATTGGCAACAAAAGACATCTGAATCGACTAAGTTTCTGCAGTTTTTTTACATTTTTTGCCCTCAATTACTTTCAAAAAACAATTACTTCATCTAATTTTTAACCGTCCATTACATTGTAATGAACGCAAAACGGGGTCTACTGGCTGGACCACCCACTGTTTCTTTGTTAATTTCTTCAACCAATTTGACGCCTAGACAACTTCATCAATAATAAATACACTCAAGATGAAGACAAATGAGACAACAGGACTAGACATGAAACTAACAGTCGCAAATAAAGTCAAACTCGGCTTTGGTGTTATTGCACTTTTGCTTTTGATCGCCAGTCTTTCCTCGCTATGGAGTTTTTTCACAATTTCGAGCTCGAGCACCAAGGTGAACGACATTGCAGTGCCCGCGCAGCAACAAAGTAACTTGGCACAAATTCAATTATTAAAACTCGCCAAATTATCCGCGCTGGGATACACCGCTGAGCAATCGGCAGATATCAGCAAATATCAATCAGAATTCGTCACTGCAGCACAAAGCTTCAATAGCGTCTCAAAACAGTTATCGCAATTACTCAAAGACGATCCATCATTAAACAAGCCATTGAAAGATGCGCTTGCCCAAGCGGCGTTATACGAAGAAGCCGTGAATTCTATGTTTGCTGCGAAGTTGCAAGCGATTGATGGAGCAACAGCCTCTGCTGCAGAGCTTGATGTTTTGGTCAAATTGATTGATGAAGCAGGCGCTACTTTACTTGATATTACTTACATCGAAGCCGGTAATCAGAAAGCAACTCTCGAGTTAATTGCGGGGGCTGCAGGTCGAGTCGATGGTCAATTATTATCTTTGATGCAAACCGTTCGCGAAACAGCCGGCTACACAGAGGCAGAACAACTGAATGAGAGTTTGCAAAATATCGAATTTGCCTTCACTGACATGCAAGCCAACCTTGATTACATTGGCAATTTAGTGGGAAAAGTTGGCGCTGAAGATTTATGGCAAACTTTCAATGATCAATTAACAGCAGTCAAAGAACGAATCAAAACCACCGATAATTTGGTCGCTCTGAAAAACAAACAACTGGCTGCAGCAGGTCAAGCGAAACAAGATCTAGCCAAATCAGAAGAGACGGTCAGTCAAGCCGTTGCTTCCCTCGATTTATTACTCGATGGCGCTGAAAATCAATTCAACTCACTGCAATCCGATGTTTCATCATCGTTAAGTTTTGCTGTGTTGAGAACGATTGTATTGATGATTGTGCTGATTGGTTTAGCAGTTGCGATTGCAGTGAAGACTATCACCTCAATGTTAAGACCTCTCGGCAGCATTAACAAAGCTTTGGATGAAGTGACCTCAGGAGATTTGACACATCGGCTTCGGATCGTCAATGACGATGAATTTGGCGCTTTATCAACTAAAGTCAATAGCTTAATCGAATCTCTCAGTCAGTTAATTCGTCAAATCTCGACCAATGCATTAGAGCTAGGTCATAGCTCTACTCGTTCAAGGGAGGAGGTGCTGGAAATCACTGAAGCACTGACGCAACAACAACAACAGATCGGTGTGGTTAATGAAACGACCCAGTTGTTGGCTAACAGCACTCACGATATTGCTGACCAAGCCTCACTGGCAGTGCAAGAAATGCAAGGCGCCCTGAAACAAAGCCAACAAATCGACCATATCTCATCCGAGAACAATAAACTTATTAGCAACTTAGCTGTACAACTCACTGATACAGCAGACATCATGCTGAAAGTAAATGAACAGTCTAAAAACATTGGTGGCATCTTGGCGACTATTCGTGGGATTGCCGAACAAACCAACTTATTAGCACTCAATGCAGCGATTGAAGCGGCTCGTGCGGGTGAGCAAGGCCGGGGCTTCGCTGTTGTTGCTGATGAAGTGAGAAGCCTCGCTGTACGCAGCCAAACTGCAGTCGATGAAATTCGCAATATGATCCAAATTCTGCAACAACACAGTACCTCAGCAGTCAACTCCATTACTCGAGGTCGTTCAGATGCAGAATACTGCGTAGGCCATACCGAGGAGTTGGTTAGCTCTTTGGTGCAAGTCACCCATGCCATCACCCATATGCATGACATTAGTACCGCAATTGCCGGAGCAACTCAGCAGCAATTAGCCATGGGTGAGGTGATTCAACAAAATATGCATCAAATGGTGACTTTATCCGACCAGAGTGCCGAAAAAGCTCACCAAACACTGCAACACAGTCAAGATGTTGCGATTAGTGCAGAACATTTACAGGATTCTATCTGTACCTTTAAAGTCTAACCTAAGCCTCACTCCATCGATTGGGTTGCATCTTTCAACAACTAGATGCAACCCAGCTTGACCTCATCAGTGCAATCAGCTTGTCAAAACCGACCATAAAAACGCTGGAAATTTACAACACTGCAATGTGCGGTATCTCTCTGATATATCTTGGTTCATTCTAGACATTCACAATGTACTTCAGAGAAAAACCGGAGCAGCGAAAAGGCTTTTTATCGAATGCCCATAGTCATTTAAAGGATGGTGGTTTTCAAAACAAAAAAGGCCAGACTTACGACTGGCCAGGCAGGAAATGCTGTTTCATCCTTGAATTTATATTTTTGTTCCTTTTTGCGCAAAACGCATGGCATTTTGCCAAAATAGAGACAAATAAAACATGATGAAAAGTTGATATTGTGGGAAATTTTGTTTTTTCGCGCGTTTTTTCAACAGCTTAGCTGCTTTTTCAACCGTTTCAGGTTCAAAATTTCGATCCCCGTTTCTTTCGCAAAGATATCTGCTTGCGCATCAACACCTGCGATACACAGCAATACGCCAGCACGACACTCATATCTGAGCATCTGTTGAAACATGGTTCGCAATTCATAAATTCCTAAGGGTTGTTCATTATCTCGTTCTATATATACCAATTGACGACTATGCAGAAGATTTCCTTGATTCAAATAGCTTTTTGGTGAGATTGGTAGCGCTTGAAGATCATGCAACTCTTCGTAGTGACGACATTCGGCGAGGAACTGTTGTTTCATATGGCTGGAGTGATGGTTGATACACCGTTGGTACCAATGACTGAAAAATTGTTGCGATTCTAGCACCAGCACTAAGTTAATCAGCAAGCACACACCAACCAGCGCAATAAAACCAAGATGAGTCAACAAGTCTACATTCTGGTTTTGGGTGACTAATTGCGACACCTGTGGCGGAAAAACATTGAGGTAGACAACATATAACAAGGTCGCAAATAGACTTAACAGCAAAGAGACCACTGCAGCAAACAACCACTTCATATTTATCAGTTCCTTCATCCAATCGGCGACTTAAAGTTAAAATAACCTAAGGAATTTGCTGGATTTATCCTTGATAAAAATCTGATAAATTTTGTTTTGCTGATTTTTCAGGAACAAGCTGCAATGGCTAAGCTTGGGCTGTCCCATTGATAGCTAAAATCTGCATATTGTAAACTCAACTGAGAATTGACTATCCGTGCAGGCTCTTCACTGACTCCTGCCAAAAAATTTGGGAGTGCGCACTGTGCTGCCTCACAGGCTGCTCGATAAAATTGCTCTTTACTGGGATGCCACTGATTACACAAATTGATTAGACGACTGGGTAAGCTTTGCATGGACATAGCGGACTGGATCTCAACCAAGGTCAAACAGAAACGGACAATTTCATCACTATGGACTAGATTAACTGGCAAATCAGCGCCCGACATTTCCCCACCTCGCACAAAGCGCGCCGGATGACGTCGGGGGCCAATTAACCCTGCCAACCGCAAGATCACTGCATGTTCAACTCGACCAATCAACATTTCGGCTGCCATCAATTTTTGCAACCGATTAAACATCTCTAAGTCAACCGAATGATTTAGGGCTTGTGCTACTGTCTCTAGCTGCGTTTGCACGCCAGAATCGACCCAAAGCTTGGGCGTCAAGGTTGGCACACTATCCTCAGTCACATCTCCCGAAAGCCCAGTATAAATTCCCGTACTGGAACAGAAAACCAGCATCTTCGCCGCTGTAGCATTTTGGCTAATTTGCTCGATGGCAGCCAGATAATTCGGCATACTTGCCGGCAATGCCACAATCACCACGGCGTCTTCTATCAATGCTCGCGGAAATTCCGCGCAGGGCAAACTCAGCACTTGGCCTTGAATTGCTGGCGCTAATGTCGCCAAACCTGTTTCACTCTGCCGAGTGCCAATAACCTGCCAACCCTGGCCCGCAAATGCCACACCAATCTGCTGACCTAACCAACCACAGCCAAAGATCACTAATTTAGCCATGGGGATTTACCGCAAATCGCCCAACTAGCTCAGCTAAGACTTTATCGCCATGCTGGAGTTGAATAGTGACTTGTTGTCTTACTCTGCGCTGCTGCGCCAGAGCAGATAAATCGCCGCGGCAGTTTATTAATTTGACAACAGCACGGGCATCTTGATGCACAGGCGCTAAATATCGAATACTGGCATCAGCAAGCACGATGTCGCCGCTTAAGCCAAAAGATTTTAACTGTAACCAAACCATGCCCCAGCCCGTTAACGTCAATAGACTATAAATAGCGCCTGCGAACATGGTTTGATGCAAATTTTTATTCGGGGCGAGTGGCGCTTGACAGCATAAGGTCGCGCCATCAAAACTTTCTATAGTCAGTTGCATAAAAGCACTTAACGGGATCGTTTGCCACCAAGTATCTTGCAGGATCTGTGGCCAGTCCGCCTGCACTTGCTGCAGCTTTAAAGGGCGGAACATTTGATAATGAGCGATGCCAAACAACGCGGGTAGTTCGTCCCCCAATTGATAACCCAAACGGCGATAAAAACCGACGGCATTATCACGTGCATTTAAAACGATGCCAGTGAGCCCCCAATGTAAGGCCTGCAGCTCCAAGGCTTTCAGTACCATAGCCCCTAAGCCCTGCCCCTGCACAGATGGCGCAACCGCCATATAACGAACTTGCCCACGCCCATCAGCTAAACGATGCAAACGCCCAACAGCAACGACCTCGCCTGTTTCAGCAAGCACCATTTGATGACATGATTCCGCTTCCAGCTCATCACGTTCACTGCCAAGCGGCTGACCCCAAGGAGCCCGCAGCACTTGATATCGTAAATTATAATATGCTTGCCATTGAGCATCGGTCGAGGGCGAGCTAAGCTGCCATTTCATGTTGGAAACCTCTTAAGAATTCGATCAGCGTGGCAACGAGGACGGGCATTTTGAGTCAATTCTACGCACAAACTCAAGGGATTTTGTACTGGCGACGGTCTGATCAGTGTGAAATCAAAGTCGAACAAGATGATCGCCTGCGAACATTATCCATCAATGGGCAACGGCAAAGCCAATTAGATTTACAGGCACCCTGTCGGCCTGTTTATCCTTATGTGCAACACATATTGCAATCCCTGCAGCAGTTTGATTGCCAGCGTATCTTGCAACTAGGTCTGGGTGCAGGCGAAATCAACCGAGCGGTTTTGGACCAATTGCCATGCGCAGCGCTAACCACCCTAGAAAAAGACGCGGTCATCATCTCGCTGTATCAGCAATATTTTCAAATGCCCGAGTTGATGAAACGGGACAATATCCTGCATCTGAGTGAATTTAACTCCCTCCCCACATGGGGTTCATTTGATGCTGTGATTATTGATATCTATCCCTGGCCAGCCTGTTTCGCCGCATTTATCGAAACTTGGCTGAAGCTGTTAGTGCCCTCAGGCATTTTATTGATTAATTTAGCCGAGCCAACAGCCCAGCAAGCTGTGAAAGAGTGGTGCCAGCAATATTTTACTGAGATCGCTATCACCACCAATGCCGGCTATCTGAATCACCTGTTTTGTTGTTCACAAGCTTTGCTTTACAGGGATTAGGGCAACTTACTGCTGGTTTAGAGCTACTGAACTTGCAACCAAAAGGTCACAGGCCCGTCGTTCACTAAGCTGACTTGCATATCTGCACCAAATTGCCCAGTAGCCACTGCAATGCCCTGACTCTGGCAATATTCAACAAACTGTCGATAAAGGGGCTCAGCAACTTGTGGCAATGCGGCTGGGGTAAAACTTGGCCGTAAGCCTGAATTGGTGTCCGCTGCCAAAGTGAACTGGGACACGACTAATAATTGCCCCTGAACTTGCTGAACATTCAGATTCATTTTGCCTTGCTCATCGTTGAACAAACGATATTTCAATACTTTATCGGCTAATTTCTTCAGTTGAATGGGGCCATCATTGGCCTCAACACCCAATAGCACCAAAATACCATGACCGATCTGACCGACCGTTTGCTCTGCCACGGTGACGTCAGCCCGTCGCACTCGCTGGATTAATGCAATCATTGAGAATAATGCTCCGCAAATTCAGTCGCCGCATTAAACAAGGCGCGGCAAATGCCTGGCTCACTTGCTGAATGTCCTGCGTTATCGATAATTTGCAACTTCGAACCCGGCCATGCTTGATGCAAACTCCACGCATTTTCCAATTTACAAACGACATCATAACGGCCATGCACAATCCAACAGGGTAAATGTTGCACTTTATGCAGCTCGTTCAGAAGTTGCTGGGGCGCTAAAAAGCAATGGTGTAGGAAATAATGATTTTCTATGCGCGCCAGTGGTAAAGCCGAATGCTCATCGATAGCGCCTGAACGCATTGTCGCATTTGGCAGTAAGGTTGCGACTCGCGACTCCCACAAACTCCAAGCTTGCGCCGCAGGAAGTTGTACCTCTAAGTGCTTACTTTGCAATAATTGCGCATAAGCTACTAACACATCTTGGCCTTTCAAGTGCGCGATTGGCGCCATAAAGTCGGTAAAAAAATCTGGGAACATTTGGCTCGCACCACCTGAGGGACGATATAACCAATCGATATCTTCAGGGCGTCCTAAAAAAATTCCTCGCAAGATGAAGCCAAGGCAGCGCTCTGGATAATGTTGGCCATAAGCAAGGGCTAAAGTACTGCCCCAACTGCCACCGGCTACCAGCCATTTTTCGATGGCAAAATGCTCACGGATTTGCTCAATATCTGCCAACAAGTGCTGGGTGGTGTTATTTTCTAAACCAGCAAATGGGGTGGATTGACCACAACCACGCTGATCAAAAAGCACAATACGGTAGCGCTCAGGGTCAAACAAAGTGCGCTGAAAGGGGGAGCAGCCACCGCCAGGTCCACCATGACACATCAACACAGGGATCCCTTTGGGGTTGCCACTTTGCTCAACATACAGACGATGACCATCCGGAGTCGTTAAAAACTCACTGCAATAGCACTCAATAGGTTCAATCTGATACATGCTCTGACTCCTGCTCTGGTTGATGCTTCGAAGTGCTACTGTGCGCATATTCTTGCAACAAAGCGGTCAATTCAGCCCCGAGTAGCACCACCAACCACGAAAGATAAACCCAAACAAACAGAATAGGGATCAGGGCCAAAGCCCCATAAATAGCCTGATATGTCGGAAAATATTGGATATACAAACCAAAGCCCTGTTTGAGCATTTCAAACAATAAACTACTAAACAACGCACCCAGCAAAGCATGGCTGTAGCGCACTTTCACATTCGGCACAATTTGGTAAAGCATGAAAAAGGCCAATAGCGAAAATAGATAAGGCGCTAGGGCTAACAAAACTGAAGAGAACCCCGGCGTGTAATCATCCGCTAAATGCGTGAGTGATGCGAGATATGAAGTCACCGCAATTGAGGCGCCAAGCAACACCGGACCCAGCGTTAATATCATCCAATAAATCGATAAAGAAATCATCAAGCGCGGTCGTTTATGCACACGCCAAATTTTATTCAAGGTTTTATCAATATTGTGAATGAGCATCAGGGCAACAATGACCAAAAATCCAACGCCAACCGTAGTCATTTTGGCAATATTTTCAACAAATCCATTGATGTAAGTCTGAATTTCTTGGCCTCTTGCCGGCACAATATTGGCATAGACAAAAGCCTCGATGTTTTCTCTAAAACCCGAAAACATCGGAAACGCATTTAATACGGAAAAAGCGACAGCCACCAAAGGCACCAGTGATAACAGCGAAATATAGGCGAGGTAACCACCAATCATGCCGATTTGGTCGCGTTGACAACGCAATAAATAACTACGGACAAACAAACCGAATTCGCGCACGATACTAAAAAAACGACTGAGCCAAGGATGCGTCATAACTATGTAGGCTAAAGGAAAAACTCTAGCCTATCATAATTTATTAACATGACCAATTGAGTGCTTAATTCAATGTCACTGTTTTAGTTTGCTTTAAGGCCTCACTTGGCAATTCAATCAACTCAGTTCCTTGCTGATCGATAAAAAGCACCTTGAGCCCTAGCCGATCTGCAACTGCTTTTCCATCCGAACTGCCCAAACATAAAAAGGCAGTCGACCATGCATCTGCATAGGTTGCATCGTCGATGAACACAGTGGTCGATACCGTTTGATGGCGAACAGGGGCGCCAATCCTGGCATCTAACACATGGCTATATCTTTGGCCATTGGCATCAAAGTAATGCCGGTAAGTCCCTGAAGTCATCACAGCGAGCGGTTCATCTTGCTGAACCGTGATAATTTTGTATAAAGTCTGCTCACCAGGCAGCGGTCTCTCAATCGCAACTTTCCAAGGCTTTTGTTCGATTTTCTTGCCCCTCACTTGCAATTCGCCGCCGACTTCAACCAGATAATCGTTGATCCCTGCTTGTTCTAAAATACCAGCCAACCGTTTCACGGTATAACCTTGCGCAATTGAACTGACATCAATTCGCAGTGCTGGAGTTTTCTTAGCTAGCATCGTAGGGCTGGATTCTAAAACTTTAGCCATCCCCACTTGATTGAGTGTCTGGGCGATCTGTTCAGTCGTCGGTTGATTAAATTGATCCGCTTTAAAGCCCCATAAATCAAATAGCGGTTTGACAGTTAAGTCATAGCAACCTTGGCTTTGTGAAGAGATTTCTCGGGCAATTTTGACCAATTCAATCAGCTCGGTCCCTACTTCAAAGCCATCGGTGGATTGATGGGCGTTAAAGGCTTCAATCACAGAGTCTTGCCGATAGTTTGACATTAATAGATCTATTCGAGCTAATTCAGCGGTTACCTGAGCTTGCAACTGAGTTTTGTCCACGGCTAATTCGGTGACATAACTAATGTTGTAGGTAGAACCTTGGGCGGGTCCAGAAAACTTTTGAATTGGATCTTGCGGAGCACAACCCAACAAACCAACGATTAAAATGAGTGGCAAGAAACGATATTGCATGATTAGCCTCGCTTTTTTGAGGTCGGCAGTGTAATCAATGCCTCAATGAATTACTAGTAGCCGCTAAGTTCAGTCAAACAATCGCAGAGCTGCAACTGCATCGAAACAGCTGGAGGACTAGGGTCAGCGGCCAATACCGTAAGCAACTTTTAAAGAATAAAAAAAGGCCAGTCGCAAAACTGGCCTTCTGCTCACTAAAAGTTGAATTAACCTTCAGCGCGACTTGCACGTTTCCGATCGTTTTCGGTCAGGTGACGCTTACGGATACGAATTGATTGTGGCGTAACTTCCACTAATTCGTCATCATCAATAAACTCAAGCGCTTGCTCTAACGTGTAACGAATTGGTGGTACTAAGTTGATCGCTTCGTCAGTACCAGAAGCACGGACGTTGGTTAACTGTTTGCCTTTTAAGCAGTTCACAGTTAAGTCATTGCTACGGCTATGAATACCGATCACTTGACCTTCATACACTTCTTCAGCATGACCGATAAACATACGACCACGCTCTTGTAATGAGAAAATCGCATAACCCGCAGCTTTACCCATAGCGTTAGAAATTAATACGCCGTTGGTCCGTAAGCCGATAGAACCACCTTTGAACGGGCCATAATGATCAAAGCTGTTGTACATCAAGCCAGTACCTGAAGTTAATGTCATAAACTCAGTACGGAAACCAATCAAACCACGGCTTGGCATCAGGAAGTCCATACGGATACGGCCTTTACCATCTGGCTGCATGTTGGTCATTTCAGCTTTACGTTCACCCATTTTCTCCATGATCGAGCCTTGGTGTTGCTCTTCCACGTCGATAGTGACGTTTTCCATCGGTTCCATTTTCTGGCCATCAACCACTTTCATGATCACTTCAGGACGCGAAACGGCAAGTTCGAAACCTTCGCGGCGCATGTTTTCAATCAAAACACCTAAGTGGAGTTCGCCACGACCCGACACTTTGAATTTGTCGCCGTCTTCGGTTTCTTCAACACGCAAAGCAACGTTGTGTTTTAATTCATGCGTTAAACGCTCAAGAATTTGACGAGACGTAACGTATTTACCTTCTTTACCCGCAAATGGTGAAGTGTTGACTTGGAAAGTCATGGTTACTGTCGGTTCATCGACTTGTAACGGTGGTAACGCTTCTAAATTGGTAGGTGCACAAATAGTGTCTGAGATTTTTAACTCACCTAAGCCAGTGAATGCGATGATATCGCCTGCGCTTGCTTCGTCAGTTTCTTTCCGCTCTAAGCCTAAGTAACCAAATACTTGGCCAACTTTGCCATTTCGCTTGCTACCATCAGCCCCTAAAATAGTGACTTGTTGGTTTGGACGTAAAGTACCACGTTTGATACGACCGATACCGATGATGCCTAAATAGCTAGAATAGTCTAATTGCGACACTTGCAACTGCGTATCACCGTCCAACTCAACAGCTGGTGGAGCTACATGTTCAACAATGGCCGCAAATAAATCGTTAATGTCAGTTTTTGGCTCGTTATAATCCAGAGTTGCCCAACCGTTGATTGCTGATGCATAAACAATCGGGAAATCTAACTGTTCATCAGTCGCGCCTAAGTTGTCAAACAAGTCGAATACTTGGTCAATAACCCAATCAGGACGAGCACCTGGACGGTCAATTTTGTTCACAACAACGATTGGCTTTAAGCCATGGGCGAATGCTTTTTGCGTGACGAAACGCGTTTGTGGCATCGGGCCTTCAACTGCATCCACCAATAACAATACTGAGTCGGCCATCGATAAAACGCGCTCAACTTCACCACCAAAGTCGGCGTGACCTGGTGTATCGAGAATGTTGATTTGGTAGCCATTCCAACGGACTGAAGTATTTTTCGCCAAAATTGTGATGCCACGCTCAGATTCTTGAGCGTTAGAGTCCATCACACGTTCTTGCAATTTAGCCCGGGCATCAAAAGTGCCAGATTGTTGCAGTAATTTGTCAACAAGTGTAGTTTTACCGTGGTCAACGTGCGCGATAATGGCGATATTACGCAACTTGCTGATATCATAAGACATTTATTTGGTGCTCGCTTATTTTAGTGTAAAAGTGACAGCGCAAAATACGTATTCTGCACCGTTTCGAAAATTTGGTGCGCGCATTTTACCTACTTTACGACGGCTTGGGAAATTAATCTGATTGATTATTTTTCAAACCGTCGTCAACACCCGAAAAATAAGCGTTTTCTGTGCTGAAAACTACAAAAAATTAAGGGAACACTCGATTTCTACCCAGTGCTTTGGCTTGAGATAGCATCGCTTCCGCTTGTAATAACAAAGGTTCAGCTTTGCCACACCCCAAAAGACTGGCAATACCCAGACTACAACTCAGTTCAAACGCTTCTGCAACATCAGCCAAACGCATTTGAACCACTTTTAAACGCAGTTGTTCCGCAAAAATTTTAGCAGTATCCGCGCTGGTATCAGGCAATACAATCGCGAATTTTTGCGGGCCAATTCTGGCCAAGAAATCGGTCTCACGCAACGACCATCTCAAAGTATTAGCGACACGACTAATCACCTGATCTCCCCGCTCTTGGCCATACTTCGCATTAAAGGCGGCAAAATCGTCAATATCTAATAACACGACACTTAACACTTGCTGCAGCGTTCTGGCTTGCACGGATTCAACTGTCAGATGTTCAACCAAGGCTAATTGGGTTGGTAACTCAGTCAAATCATCGACTTTCATTAATGGATCTACGCGATGTTGCAACTGATTGACCAGCAAGCGATGGCTATGTGTTAACTGCTCTAGATGGGTTTCTTGTTGCGCCAATGTGTTGTCTTTGACATCGACCTGTTGCTTCAGCTCTTGTGTATGAAGCCGCAGATTACGCAGGCGCCAGTAATAAAAAAAAGTCATGCCGACAACGACCAATATTAACAATGCTAAGCCCAACTCATATCGCTGCCAGAACGAACTCACAATCCGAAAATTAAATTCTGCCGGCTTTGCAGACCATTCACCATCAGGATAGGCAACGCTCACCAAGAATCGATAATCCCCTGCAGGTAAATTGGTATATTCAGCGCTGAACTGGGTTCCCCGTTCGACCCAGTCTGGGTCAAAGCCTTCCAATTTGGTTCGGTATTGCAACCGTGTCGGCATCAAATAACTCAAACCGGCATAATCAAATGTGATCCGACGCGTTTCACTGGAAAGATTTGGCGACAGCATGTCAATTAAACGTCCGTCAACCCAAACCCTTTGGATCACTGCTGGAGGGGGTAACACTTGATCGGTCGTTAAATCATCAGGATGAATGCGGGCGATCCCCCGAGCGGTAGAAAACCAAAAACTCCCATTGCTATGGCGAATAGCCGACGGCATTGAGCCGCCATTACACTGTGCATCGTGCATCCCCTCGCGAGCCCCAAAATGTTCGAAACGAGCCAAGCGTTCAACTTCCCCTGCCAACACTTTGTCGATTTCACTGCGTAAGATCCGAGTAATTCCATGATTACTACTGACCCAAAAATAGTGGTCATCTTCTGATTGAATACTGAAGATTTTTTCAACGGGAAGCCCTTGCTCATAACCCAACAACATCACTTTTTGGCTTTGCCATTCATAACGAACGATGCCGCGATCAGTCGCCATCCATGTCTGTTGCTTAATTTCATCAATATAAAAATCAAATACCTGCTGAGTCCCAGCCAAATCATCGAGGTTAATAATCTGCAGCGAATCTTGCTGCCAAATCACTGCACCATGGCCAGTCCCTATCCACAGACGCCCTTGTTGGTCCTCACGGATCACACTAACAAATTCCCCGGGCAAACCGTCCGAAATGTGGTAGTTCTTTATCTGACCATTGGTTAATACACTCAAGCCTGCCGAAGTACCAAAAAATGTTTGACCGTTTTTCGCTTGATGGATGGCAAGGACCATGTCTGAGCCTATGCCTGTTTGCCGGTTGAGCCGACGCACTTCTTGTTGGTCTTTGAAAAGCAGCGCGCCATCGGCATAAGTTCCCACCCAAATACTGCCATCAGCCGTCTGATGTAATGCGCGATAAGAGTTAATTTTTAGAGGTTTTGCGGGTTTGATGGCTGTCACAATACCGTTTTGAAAACGATCTAAACCCGAACTGCTGCCAATCCAAACACTACCATCTTGCATTTCAGTTAAAGTGCGAACGTAGTTATCTGTTAAACCACTGGCAGTGGTAAGTGTTCGAAATGGTGTCCCGCGCAGTCGAAATAATCCACCGTTGGTGCCAACCCAAACGCTTTGCTCCCTATCTTGGTACAAACTTAAAATACGATTATTAGGTAAACCCTTGCTGGAGTTGATATTCTCGAGGCCAAAATCACTGATGCGAAATAACCCCCTATCAAAGGTCCCTGCCCAAATCGAACCTAACTGATCGACCATAAATGTGGAAATGGTGATATTGACCAAGTCGGGATGCAAAATCTGAAATTGTTGCTTCTTATGAACAAATGCGCCTTGATCGGTGCCAACCAATAATTCAGCACTGCGCCGCCCTGCGATAGCATAAATGTTCATCCCATTGAAAAAACTCACCGCATTAAAGCGCGGACTTGCGATAGCAGGATCAAACCAAAAAAGCCCATTTGGAGTACCTAACCAAATTTTACCATCTTCAGTTTGATGTAATGGATTGATGATCCCTGTTCTTAACTGGGTTTCAGCAGAAAATTGCATGACTTCGCCTGTCGGACTGATGCGAAATAAGCCGCTGCCTTCAGTAGACACCCACAACTGACCGAATTGATCTTCCAGAACTGAATTCACTTGGCTTTTGACTGATGGTAATTGCGATGCTTTGTTTCCGAGTAATTTGACCAAGCCACCACGTGCTCCGCCCAATAACAAAGAACCATCCCGCAACTTTTGCACGACGAGAATGCCTGAATCTTGCAGTTGGTCAAGTTGGTCGCGTCGCAGCAATTCAAACTGACGACCATCAAAGCGAGCAGCGCCCTCCCATCCCGCAAACCAAAGATAACCATCTTCAGTCTGTTCGATACTGTTGACTGTATTGTGGGAAAGACCATCTCGTGTGGTCCAGACTTCACGATAGAAGTCTTGTAATGGCACTTGAGAAGCCGCTGCAAATTGGCCGAACACAATCCAACTGATCAATAAAATCCGCAAAAAATGAGCGACCAAATTTACACTCCGAACCCAAACACATTTAGAAAATAAGGATTGAACCGACACCATATCACTTTATTTTAATCGCTTCTAAAAAAAGCCGCGACATTCATTGTGAAAACTTGCTGACAACTGGTAGAAACTTGCTATCTTTAGGCTGCACTAGAATAGAGCGCAAGCTTAATTGATGCACCAAAATAAAACAAAACGGCACCATTTTGGTGCAAATGAAAACGCAAACTGACTAAATCATAATGAATTAATGATTTATTTCAGTGGGTTACAGTTTTGGCACAAGATTAGCATTTATAGCGAAAATTCGCGGTATCCCGCACACTGAACCTTGTAATGAGTTGAATCCGGAGGAATGCATGTCTGCATCGAACGTTCTGAGTTTTATGAAAGAAAACGACGTGAAGTTTGTTGATTTACGTTTTACTGATACCAAAGGTAAAGAGCAACACGTCACTATTCCTGCCAGCCAAATCGACGAAGATTTCTTCGAAAACGGCAAAATGTTCGATGGCTCTTCAATCGCGGGTTGGAAAGGCATCAACGATTCTGACATGATCTTAATGCCAGAACCTGCTTCAATGGTATTAGACCCATTCTTCGAAGAAACTACAGTCATCATCAGCTGTGACGTGATCGAACCAAGCACCATGCAAGGCTACGAGCGTTGTCCACGTTCAATCGCTAAACGTGCTGAAGAATATTTAAAATCAACGGGCATTGCTGACACCGTATTGTTTGGACCTGAACCAGAATGGTTCATGTTTGATGACGTTCGTTTCAAAAATGATATGTCTGGTTCTTTCTTCAAAGTGGATTCTTCTGAAGCTGCTTGGAACTCAGATGCTGAGTATGAAGATGGTAACAAAGCGCACCGTCCAGGTGTAAAAGGCGGTTACTTCCCAGTACCACCAGTAGACCAACACCATGATATCCGTAGTGCTATGTGTATGGTGCTGGAAGAAATGGGTCAAGTTGTTGAAGCTCATCACCATGAAGTTGCGACTGCAGGTCAGAACGAAATCGCTACTCGTTTCAATACGTTAACCAAAAAAGCTGACGAAATTCAGCAATTAAAGTATGTCGTTCACAACGTTGCCAACATGTATGGCAAAACTGTGACTTTCATGCCAAAACCAATCGTTGGTGATAACGGTTCAGGCATGCACTGCCACCAATCTTTAGCAAAAGACGGTGTGAACTTATTTGCTGGTGATAAATATGCGGGTCTGTCAGAAACTGCTCTGTACTACATCGGTGGTATCATCAAGCACGCAAAAGCAATCAATGCGTTCACAAACCCATCTACCAACTCATACAAGCGTTTGGTTCCACACTTCGAAGCCCCTGTAATGCTGGCTTACTCAGCGCGCAACCGCTCTGCTTCAATCCGTATTCCGTTGGTACCAAGTGCCAAAGCACGTCGTATCGAAGTTCGCTTCCCAGATCCAGCAGCGAACCCATACTTAGCATTCGTTGCTCAGTTAATGGCTGGTTTAGATGGTATTCAGAACAAGATCCACCCAGGCGATGCGATGGATAAAGACTTGTACGACTTACCACCAGAAGAAGAGGCATTAATTCCTCAAGTCTGTGGTTCACTCGATGAGGCATTAGATGCATTGGATGCCAACCGCGCAATCTTCACCAAAGGTGGCGTTATGTCAGATGCAATGATCGACGCTTACATCGCACTGAAACGTGCAGAAGCCAAACGCGTTTCAATGGCTGTTCACCCATTAGAGTATGAGCTGTACTACAGCGTTTAAGAGTAATTACTCTAAGCAATTGATTGCTAAAATCATTTGAAATAAGAAAAGCCTGCTTCTGCAGGCTTTTTTGTTCTGGTCAAAACTTGAAAAGCACGATAAAGTAAAGAATTAGTCATGGAGTCAACTTTTGTTGCGAAGGCAGGTTATGAAATATACAGGCTGGTTGTTTCTGATGTTGTTTGCTGCGGTCGGATCCGCTGAAGAAAAAAAGGTTTTTGTCACTGTCGACAAGAACAATAATTTGGTTTTTTCTGACAGCCCAAGCCCAGGCGCTTCTCAAGTCAGTATCAAAGAAACAGGCACAGCAATGGCGCCTGTCACAGTGAATATTATCAATGAACCGACTCCGACTAAAGAACCTAAATTCGAAGTGGCCATTGCCAAGCCTGAGCAACAAAGTACTATTCGCGACAACAATGGCACTGTATATGTTTCAGGTTCAGTCAGTCCATTGTTTTCACAAGGTCTTCGCGTTGTGCTTTACCTCGATGGTAAACAAGTTGCTGGCCCTACAGGCAATGCAAATTTCATTCTGCACGATATCGAACGGGGTGAACATCAACTCTATTTAGAATTATTAAACCATTCAGGCAAGGTTATTGCATCAAGCCCTCCAACCACGTTCTATATGCATAGAGCATCGGTAATATCACCAAAATAGTGCACTTAATTTTTTTCTTCCGCTAAATTTACGCGCTTGAAATCTTTTTGTGCACTAGAATGGTGCATGAGGATTGAAGCCGTGACACAAAACCAGACGTCATTAAATTTACTTGGCATTGATTTTGCCGAACAACTGACCACAGCCATTTTGGTTTTGGATGCTCAGTTGCATGTCCGTTATTTTAATACCGCGAGTTGTGCCCTGCTGAGTATCGGCGAAAAGCGCTTGGCCCATCAATATTTTCCAGCATTGTTTCAATTCAGCGATTTGAATGTCAGCCATCTCTTAAGCACCCTGAAGACCAAGCAAGGATTTGGCGTCAGTGATGTTCATTGTGTGTTGCCCGATGGCCGGCATGTCGTTGTTGACATCACAGCCACTTGGCTCGAAACCGAAGAACCAAGCTTATTGATTGAACTGCGCCAAGTGGATCAACAGCGCAAAATCAGTATGGAGAGTCTGCAGCAACATCAACACCTGGCTGCTCGGGAATTGATCCGTGGCCTTGCCCATGAAATCAAAAATCCATTGGGGGGGTTAAGAGGTGCTGCTCAGTTGCTGGAAGAATCCCTGAATGAAGAACAACGGGAATATACCTCGTTAATTATCGCGCAGGCAGACCGTTTGAGAAATTTAGTCGATCGCTTATTAGGCCCTTACAAACCACCTCAACGGGTCCTTTGCAATCTACATCAAATTATCGAGCGCGTTAGCCAGCTAGCGCAGATTGATAACCCAAACGAAGTCGTTTTCAGTCGAGATTACGATCCCAGCATTCCTGATTTTTTATTAGATCCAGAATTAATCGAACAAGCGCTATTAAACATTGTACGGAATGCGCAACAAGTGTTAGCCAGCGGTGGCGACATTGTGCTGCAAAGTCGCATTTTGCACCAACATACCATTCATGGTCGACGCCATCGCTTGGTTGCCACCATTAAAGTCATCGACAACGGTCCTGGGATCCCAGCAGAAATTAAAGACACGTTGTTTTATCCGATGGTCAGCGGCAAACCGGGGGGCACGGGCCTTGGTTTATCCATTTCACAAACACTCATCCATCAACATGGTGGCTGGATTGATTGTGAAAGTTGGCCTGGTCGCACCGAATTCACATTGTATTTGCCGGTCAGTACAAAAGGAGAGTAACCCAATGCAACAAAATGTCTGGATAATTGATGATGACAACTCGATCCGCTGGGTGCTAGAAAAAGCCTTAACACGTGCTGGGATTGTCTGCGAAAGTTATGCGTCAGCCGATCTGATGCTACAGCGCCTTGAATTTGATCAGCCCGCAGTCGTCGTTTCAGATATTCGCATGCCGGGCACTGACGGCATGACTCTCCTGAGCCGTTTGAAAGATTTGGCACCGGAGCTGCCTGTGATCATCATGACCGCTCATTCGGATTTGGATAGCGCGGTGAATGCCTTCAAACGTGGCGCCTTCGAGTACTTACCCAAACCTTTTGATGTCAATGAAGCTGTCAGCCTCATTAGCCGAGCGCTGGAACATGCCAATGCGAAAAAGCCGAAAGCAAGTAGCCAAGCCGTTTCGCATGTTCCTGAGATTATTGGCGAAGCCCCTGCAATGCAAGAAGTCTTCCGTGCTATCGGTCGCTTATCTCGCTCAAGTATTAGTGTGTTAATTAACGGCCAAAGTGGCACAGGCAAGGAACTCGTGGCCCATGCGCTGCACAAACATAGCCCGCGTGCGGAACAACCGTTTATTGCGCTAAATATGGCGGCTATCCCCAAAGACTTAATCGAATCCGAGTTATTCGGCCATGAAAAAGGCGCATTCACTGGTGCAGCAACCCTAAGAAAAGGCCGCTTCGAACAAGCGGATGGCGGTACGCTGTTTTTAGATGAAATTGGCGATATGCCGCTCGATGTGCAAACGCGCTTGTTGCGGGTGTTAGCTGATGGCCAATTTTATCGAGTGGGAGGTCATCAAGAGGTGAATGTGGATGTCCGAATTATTGCCGCTACTCACCAGAACTTGGAACAACTGGTTGCAGATGGCAAATTTCGCGAAGACTTATTTCATCGTTTAAATGTCATCCGGATCCAAATCCCAGCGCTGAAAGACCGCAAACAAGACATTCCAAAACTTACCCGTCACTTTTTGCAGTTGGCGGCGAAAGAAATGAATGTTGAAGTGAAGGATTTAGCAGCGGAAACTGAAAAATTTCTGGCGCAACTCGACTGGCCAGGTAACGTCAGACAGCTGGAAAATACCTGCCGTTGGCTTACCGTGATGGCATCGGGCAAACAAATTTTACTATCTGATCTCCCAGCTGAATTAACTAGCACGCCCAAGGTTGCTTCACCACAGCAAGCGGGCCAACACAGTTGGCAGGAGCTGCTTGCCCAGTGGGTGATGCACAAACTCAATAGTGGCGCTGAAGATATTTTGGCGGAAGCAGGCCCTGAGTTTGAGCGGATCGTGTTGAAACAAGCCTTGCAATATACCCATGGCCATAAACAAGATGCCGCGAAGCGCTTGGGATGGGGGCGAAATACCCTGACGCGTAAACTCAAAGAGTTAGATATGGAGTAATGAGATACTCTGGCGATTTGTTCGCAGCCAGCCTCGATTGAACGAGCTTGCTGCGAACCGCTTTTCTCACAGTTATTCCGCAGATGCTTCCGTTGTTTTTGCAGCATCTTGCCGCTTTTGTTTCATCCGTAACATTTTTGCATCCAGTTGCGCCTTTTGTTCTGCCGTCAACACTGCACGAATCGCATGCTGCAGTTTCAAGCGCGCTACTCCTTGCTCAATCATTTGGGTCTGTTGCTGTTCGATTAACTGACGAGCTGCGACTTCATCAAAAACATCGGCCTTAATAATGGCAACAAATTTTTCTGCAGTTTGCTGGCGTTGTGGCTGTTCCGTACGCTTTGCTTTGAACTCGTCCGTTAATTGCGCAATTTGCTGGCGCTGAGCATCCGTTAAATCCAGCCCTTTAAGCATTCGTTCCAGGCCGACCTGACCATGCTGACCGCCACCATGTCGCCCATGTTCATGTGGACCTGCCATCACAGATTGCGACAACAATAATGTCATGCTTGCGGCAAAAAATGCGGTTAATACATTGAATTTTTTCATAAAGACATCTCCAAGTTTGGCTTATACTGCATTTAAACTTCGCTGTGTAGCCCTTGCTTCAGCGTTGAATACAGCATAACGCGCTCAATGCAAAGCAACGCAAGTCGGCAGTAAAGGTTATGTAAAGAGACTTGTCGAGCCGTGTCAGCCCCTTACACTATGCTTTCAACCAAGGAGTTCCATGATGCAAAACGGTCAACTACTGCTGATCGATGATGACGCCGAATTAAGTCAGCTGGTCATTGATTATTTAACTTTGGATGGCTTTCAAGTCGATCATGCTGCAGATGGCACATCAGGCCTTGCCAAAGCGCAAACGGGCGCCTATCAGTTACTTCTACTCGATGTCATGTTGCCTGGGCTAGATGGACTTTCGTTATTACGCCAGCTGCGTCAAACCAGTTTTTGCCCAGTGTTAATGCTGACTGCGCGCGGAGATGATATCGACCGCATCATCGGCTTAGAACTTGGCGCTGATGATTATCTAGCCAAACCCTTTAATCCGCGCGAGTTAAGTGCTCGGGTGCGCGCCATTTTACGGCGTGTGGAATTAGCACAACAGCCACAAAACCAACAACAAGCCTTACTAGATATCAACGGCGTCCAACTGAATCGACACAATCGTCAAGTGAATTGTGATGGGCACCCTGTGGTGCTGACAGCCACCGAATTTCAACTGCTGGATTACTTGATGAGTCACGTCGGAATTGTGGTGACTAAAGAAGAACTCAGTAAAAATGTGTTGGGCAGAACTTTGCAGCAATATGACCGCAGCCTTGATATGCATGTCAGCAACATTCGAAAAAAACTGGGCCAATTTGATCCAAAAGATAAAATTCAAACCCTGCGCGGTTCTGGCTACTTATATATGGCAAGCACATGAAGTTAAAACAACTCAATCCATGGCGTTTCCTTGCATTTCGGTTGTTCAGCTGGTTTTGGTTGGTGTTGTTACTGACGTTAGCTGTCGCAGCTTTGCTCGCCCAAACTTTTGCTGACGATACGGAAATTAGACGTTTGCCCCCCGGCGTTTTTGAAGAAATTCGGCCTGTGATGCAGTCAATACAGCGGTTTGACTCAATTGAAGAGTTAAGCAAAAAAGTGAATCGGCGGGATAGAAACCGCTGGCTGGTCGTCGATGCTGAAACCAACCGAGTGTTGAATGATCAAATTTTGCCCAAAGCTTTTGATCAACAATGGCTCACCGAGTTATCTCAGCTCAATCGACCACGCTTGTTATTGCACAAACGCAGCGTGTTAGCAGGCCCCTTCCTCATCGACTTTCATGGTCAACAATTGGCTTTATTCCAACTGCGTGAACGCCCGAACCGACAAGGGCTAGCACTCGAGATGCTGCCAGAATTTACGCTGCCGACGATGCTGTTGCTGTTTTCAGCAATTGCCAGTATCGGCTTGGCATTTACTATCACTAAACCCTTACGAATTCTGCATCAGAAGAATTTGCAATTCGCTGCTGGAGATTTAACAACCCGAATCGAAGGCCCAGAGCGTCGCAGTGACGAAATTGGCGAACTCGCCAGAGGATTTAACCTCATGGCGAATCAAATCAGTGATTTGGTGCAAAATCAACAACGGCTACTGAGGGATATTTCCCATGAATTGCGCTCACCACTAACCCGAGCACAATTGGCTATTGCCTTGGAACAACGTCAAGGCACTGGCCAACAACTGCCGAGATTACAACAAGAACTCGAACGGTTAGATCAAATGCTGGATGAGTTACTGACCTTTAGTCGGCTAGATGCTGGCCAATATCAACTACAAGCCGTTGAGCTGGATGTTGTTGAATTAATAGAAGAAATTATCGAAGTCAATCAACTGGAAGCAGACAACAAACAACAGCGTTTGGTGTACCAAGGCCCTCAGCAAGCACACACTTATTGCGATAGCCGATTAATTGCTCGGGCGATAGAAAATGTGGTGCGCAATGCGTTGAAATATAGCCCTGCTGGCTCAGAAATTGATTTGACTTTGGCAGTCCATGCAGATCACATTCACCTACAGATCCGTGACCATGGGCCTGGCGTGCCGCAAGATGCTTTGGAAGCCATGTTTGCTCCTTTTTATCGCGTGTCAGATAGTCGCAACAGTCAAACAGGGGGAACTGGCTTAGGGCTTGCGATTGCAGCCCAAGCTTTAAAGCAGCATCAAGGTCATATTAGCGCCAGTTTACCTAGCGACGGTGGCTTATTGGTTCTGCTAGAATGGCCGCAACATCCTTCAAATTGAGCACTGTATGTCCGTTGCATCTGGTCTGTTTGGGGCAATTTCAGCCCAATTACAAAGCGCTGATTTCCAAAAGGATTCGGCATTGCAGCAACTTGAACAGTGCTGGCTGCAAGGCCAGAGCGCTTGGTTTGTAGGACAACGGCACTGCCGCCTACATTTTCGCTATTGGCTCACCCCAAATGCCACCGCAGCCTTAGTTCTTGTGCCAGGACGCATTGAAGCGGCACATAAATATCTGGAAGTCTGCTTGGATGCAGTGAGCAGTGGTTATCAAGTTTTTGTACTTGATCACAGGGGTCAGGGCATTTCAGAGCGCTTGTGTGACGATCCCCAAGTCGGCATGGTCGATGATTTTGTGGATTATCAGCACGATTTGGCATTGTGGTTTGCCGAGATCCGTCAAATCAGCACACTGCCACTGGTCGCCTTGGGCCATTCAATGGGCGGGGCGATTTTGGCAGGCTATCTACAAAATTCCCCGTTGGTTATGCCCCAAGCTGCGATCTTTTGCTCACCGATGTGGGGCCTGACCACAGCGCCTTTTCCTCCCGCTTTGGCAAGATTGCTCGCAACAGCCATCAGTCAACTCAATCGGACTGTGAGTTCGAAATGTTGGTATGGCCCTGGCCAAGGGCCTTATACCGCAAAACCTTTTTTTGACAACGACTTAACCACCTGCGAACCGCGTTATCATTGGTTTCGAGCACTCTATCAACGCCATCCTGAATATCAAATTGGCGGTGCAAGTTGGCATTGGATTGCCGCAGCATTTCGCACTTGCCAAGCGATTGCAGCAAATCCGGCCCCAGATTTACCCATGCTCTTGCTTCAGGCCGAAGCTGAACGCGTGGTATCTAATCAGGCACAAGATGACATTTGGGCGAAGTGGCGAGCTAGAAAGCAATTAGCTGCAAACCAAGCAACTCATCCAGCGAGCAATAAGGTGGTGATCCCCCAAGCACAGCACGAATTACTTTGTGCCGAAGATTGGCAGCGCCAACAAGTTTATCAGGCGATCAATGACTTCTTAAACAAGCTCAGCTTCGCAAAGTGAAGCCTGTTGCTAGCTAGCTGCAGGCTCATGGTTGTGCACTTTTAACGAAATGGATATTCCATTTGCGCCACCGCACTGCGCGGATCGGCATGAATGATGACTTCGGCATCCTGAAATAATTGCGCAATTTCTAACTCGGCTTGATCAACAATTTCATGCGCTTGTTGCAACGACAGTTCATCTGCCATCACTAACCTTAATTGAATAAATACGCGGGGGCCTGCTTGCCGAGTCCGCAGCTGTTCTACGCCAAGTGCCTGCGGCAATTTTTGTAAACTGGCCAAAATTTGTTGTCGCTGCGCTTCAGGTAACTCTTCATCCAACAAATGTTTGAAACTTTCACGCGCGAGCCCGAATGCATTCCAAAATAAATACAAAGCGATCAATACGGCAAAGAGTGCGTCAGCCCACAACACTGAATTACTCACCAGCACCAAAGCGATAAGGACTGACGCATTCATCAGCAAATCGCCCCGATAATGCGCTTGGTCTGCTCGCACGGCCAATGAGCCAGTTTTTTGAATGATCCAACGTTGTAATAGCACCAAAACCAAAGTCAAAAAGCTACAGAGGATAGTGCTATAAATTCCCACTGAAATAGCACCAATGGGCTGAGGCGAATAAAAACGACTGATCCCTTGGTAACATAACAAAACCGCAGCGCCCACCAAAAATGCGGCTTGAAACAGAGCCATGACGGCTTCAGCTTTACCGTGACCAAACCGGTGCTCTTCATCTGCAGGTTTGGTGGCATAGCGAAGGGCCATAAAGTTCAAAAATGAAACCAACACATCTAATAAAGCATCCATAAAAGACGCCAACATAGAGGCAGCATTGGTTTGGATGGATGCCACTAACTTAATCAGCACAATCAACAAAGCCATGCCAATCGTTAAATAACCTGAGCGCCTTACCCAAACCATGTATTCATTTGATGTCATTCGTTTCGTCCTTTAATGCCTGAATGGAATAAAGCGCTGTCAGCCCAAATTAAAGTGTTGCCCCACGAAAATCCATCTGCCGCCACGCTTCATAACAAACAATCGCCACTGAGTTGGCTAAATTCAAGCTTCTGGCATCGGGCATCATCGGGATGCGGATCCTTAACTCGGCCGGGATAGCATTGCGGATCTCATCCGGTAAACCACTGGTTTCAGAACCAAATAATAATAAATCACCCTCCGCAAACTGCACTTGCGTATGAGGTCTGCTGCCTTTGGTCGTGAGTGCAATGACGCGCTTGGGCTTTAAAGCATCCAGCAGTGCTGCGTAATTGGCATGACGGGTGACATTGGCCAAATCATGGTAATCAAGACCGGCACGACGCAATTTTTTTTCTTCGAAATCAAAACCTAACGGCTCAATCAAATGTAAATGACAGCCTGTGTTTGCCGCTAATCGAATGATATTGCCACAATTCGGAGCGATTTTGGGTTCAAACAACGCAATATGAAACATAATTGGATCCAACAAAACTAACAAATTGCGGTCAGTATACCGCAGCA
>JACCDH011049294.1_pt1 | contig 32524 bp, 29 predicted proteins | sample 7442481 | NCBI WGS metagenome assembly JACCDH01 (sample SAMN15323433, study PRJNA562643) | freshwater metagenome | isolation source: river surface water | place: USA:Blue River Watershed | collected 2017-08-15
CGTCTTTATACGATGCAGAACCTCTTGCTTGCAAGTATGAAAACTGGTTACCGTTTGCGTTAATTTTATCGAGCAAAACCTCTGTTTCATTAGGCTTACTGGCCACTTCAACGGGAGGAGGAGGCGGTGTTGATGAAACTATTTTTTTGCTTTTGGATGCGATACCTAAGCCTAACATAAGCGCTAGTATAAGCAAACCATTGAGCTTACTGTTCATACCACTTTTTATCCTTAATTTTTTCGTCTAAAACAGGCGAGGTGTATCCCAACGATTTGGCTTTTTGCCAATTCTCAACGGCTTTATCTGTCTCTCCCAAATGAAACAACACATCGCCATAATGGTCCATTACTTCTGCATTTGTGGGCTCTAATAACAATGATTGTTCTATATTTTTTCGTGCATTTACATAATCCTTCTGCACAAAAAGAATCCAACCATAAGTATCAAAGAACGAAGCATTTTTAGGGTCGAGGTCTAAACTCCTTTTGCTGTATTCAGCAGCCTTTACCAACTTCGTTTTACGCAAGCTTAAAAAGTAAGCGTAATTATTCATCGCATAACCGTTGTTAGGGTCAATACTTATTGCCTCTTCAAAAGCGCTATCGCTTTTCTCGTATTGCTTGAGGTAATGAGCGGCATCGCCAATAGTCACATACAATTGCGCTTGGAGAGAAACTTCTCCATCTGCTTGTGCAATGCCGCGTTTAGCCATATCAATTGCTTTTTGATATTGCTTAAGTTGGGTAGCACTAAAGGTGTAATATGCGTAAAAAGCTCCTTCTGTTGGAAACAACTCAATAGCACGTTCGCAATCATGCATAATCCATTCGTGATTGTTTAACTCGCTACTGCAGGTAATTAATTGTTGCCAAATGCGGTAGTTCGATGGATCTGCCTGAACAGCTTTTTCATAGTAACGATGTGCCTCTTCTAACTTTTTCTGTTGTGCGTATAAATCACCCAGCAACATCCATGCAGATGATTCTCCGGGATGAGTTTCGGTAAGTGCAATAGCTAATTCAATGGTTTTACTCCGCTGGTTTGGTCCGAAATCATGTCGAGTAATGCTTTCTACAATCACCCTTAGCTTTGGCTTTACATCTAACTTATTGCTTCTTATGGCTGCTAATGTATTGCTTAACCAAAGGTCGTATTGCTTGTTATTACGGTAAAACTCAGCCATGGATAATAGCGCAAAACCGTTATCAGGCTCAATCGTAAGAATTTGATTTAAGAGTTTATTTGCTTCGGCTTCTTTTCCAACCTTTAAATATAAATCGGCCAATTGCCCCATGTATTCGGTGTTATTCGGGAAGGCACGAACTAACTTTTCTCCTTCTGCTACAGCCTTTTTTCCTTTGCCTTGAGCTAAGTAAATGCTCTCTTTCTGTTTAATAATATCAGGATTGATACCGATTTTTTGATCGGCTTCGTTCAACAGGTTAAGTGCAGGCTTGAGCTCATGTGCCATTACATATAAATACGTAGCATCGTATAAATAGTTGAGAGAAGTTGGACTTAAGCTATAAAGGCCTTGATACAGCTTTGCTGCTTTCGTATATTGTTTTTGTTGACGATACACCTCTGCCAAATGCCTGGTATACCAAGTGTTTTTAGGATCTGATTGAAGAGCAATTAGTCCGTGTTGTTCTGCATCAGCTAATAATCCTTTTTGCAAATAGATTTGAGAAACTAAATAGTTTGTTGCGCCTTCTTTTGGGTTGATGTATAAAGCTTGCTTGAATTCTTTCAGTGCTTCATCCACCATCTTCAGCATCAAAAATTTATTGCCATTAATGAAGCGCGTATCAAACTCTATGCGTTTCTCTTCGGGAAGTGGAGCTGATTGCGCATAAACAGATTGCGTTGTTACCAAAAGCAACAACGCAACCAAGAATGATAAAATTCGTTTGTTATATAACTGTAGTATAATCACCAATGCTTAAATCTTTTTGTTCGCCTTGGTATACAACGTGACTACCCAGCATAGCATTGTTGATCACGGCATGTTTTATTTTTGTATTGCTTTGCACAATACAGTTTTCAACCACACTTTTTTCAACTACACATCCATCGCCAATGGTTGCATAAGGTCCTACAACTGAGTTTTTAATCACTGCATTTTTACCAATTAAACTTGGCTGAATAATGGTAGAGTTTTCGATAGTAGCCGTTGCATCAACCATTGTTTTTCCGGCCTCCGCCATGTGGTGTAACACACGCGAGTTAGTGTAAACAGTTGAGTTTTTGTTTCCGCAATCAAGCCACTCTTGTACTTTTCCTGTTTCAAACTTCAACCCCTTGCCTTTCATGTTTTCTAACGCATTGGTTAATTGATACTCGCCTTTTTCTTTGATGTCGTTATCTAACAAGTATTGAAGCTCTTTACGTAAGTTGGCGCCATCAGCAAAATAGTAAATACCAATAATGGCTAAATCACTTACAAAAGTAGTAGGCTTTTCAATAAAGTCTGTGATTACACCATTGGCATCTAATTTCACTACACCAAATTGGCTTGGATCTTCAATTTGTTGTACCCAAATAATTCCATCTTTACTGCGGTCTAATTTAAAACCGGCTTTAAATAACGTATCAGCGAATACGATAAGTACGTTTCCATCTAAAGCCTCTTTAGCGCACATAATAGCATGCGCTGTTCCCAATGCCTCACTTTGATAGTGAATGGTTCCTTTGGCACCAAGTTTAGCAGCAACATCAATTAATTGTTGTTCTACCGCCTTGCCGAAACTAGGATGAATAATGTATGCTACTTCTTCAATTCCATCACCACAAACTTCTTCTAAGTCTTCAATTATCTTTTGTACGATGGGTTTTCCTGCAACAGGAATTAGGGGTTTTGGAACGGTTAAGGTATGAGGTCTCATGCGTTTGCCCATACCGGCCATAGGTACAATTATTTTCATGTTTTATCTTTAATGCTGGCAATATGCCAATTCGTTGTGGTTATTTATATTAATTTATTGTTTCCCGGTGCTGCCATAACCTCCCGCTCCACGCTCGGTGTTGCTTAACTCTTCCACTACTTGCCACGAAATAGTTTCGTGTTTTGCAATGATAAGTTGCGCAATGCGTTCGCCATGATTTATCACAAAGGGTTCGTTACCCAAGTTAATTAACAACACCTTCACTTCGCCTCGGTAATCTGCATCTATCGTTCCCGGAGCATTCAACACCGTGATGCCATGTTTAAATGCTAATCCGCTACGCGGTCTGACTTGTGCCTCAAAGCCTACCGGTATTTCCATAAACAAGCCTGTTGGTATCAAAGCGCGTTGCATAGGTTTTAATTCAACAGCTTGCTCCAAGTTTGCGCGTAAGTCCATACCGGCCGCATGAGCGGTTTCGTATGCCGGAAGCGTTAAGCCCGAGGTATTGATGACGTTAATTTGCATGGTTTGTAACCGGACGAAAATAAGGTTTTTATTGAAAAATCTAAGCTAACACAAGTAGCTTGAGTTTAGCCTACTATTTTGTTTTTACGCTCTGATAAAAAGGTGATTCCTGCAAAAGCAATTAATAGTACAGCATACAATACATGACTGAACCAATTTACTGGTAGGTTTATTCCCTTCACCACAAAAAACAAAAGAAGAGCACTGCCAATGTATATGCCCAATCGCTTTACTTGATATGGGATTGGATAGTATTTCATGCCTTGAACATAACACATCACGGCCATGCTAAAGTAGCAAACAAAAGTAGCCCAAGCAGAACCGGTGTAACCCATAATTGGAATCAATATAAAATTCACCACAATAGTAATTGCTGCCCCGGCCATCGAGATTACTGCGCCTTTATTGGTGTTGTCGCTAAGTTTATACCAGATAGAAAGGTTGTAGTAAATGCCTAAGAACATGTTGGCTAACAATAAAATCGGTACTACGTGTAACCCTTCCCAATAACGCTCATTAATAAAATGCTTGAATACATCAATGTATAGCGTTACCGTTAGAAATAAACCCAAACACACCAACGTAAAATAATTCATTACACTAGCGTAAATGTGTCGCTTGTCATTGTCTTTACTATGGCTGAAAAAGAATGGCTCAGCTGCATAGCGAAATGCTTGAATAAATAACGACATCAGGATAGATAACTTATAGTTAGCACCATAAATTCCCGTTGCTTTCAAGCCTGCTTGCACATCAGTATATAGGTATGATAAGATGATACGATCTAAAGTTTCGTTTATCATTCCGGCAAAACCAACAACCATTAACGGTAAACCATAAACCAACATTTCGCGCCACAATACTTTATTGAACGATGCATTTCGAATAGCTAAAATTTCTTGACTTAACAAAGGAAGTGTAATGACACTTGCTACTAAATTAGCAATGAAAATATATCCAACGTGTATGGTTCCATCATACATTGGTAGCAGTGTTCCGTAGTTTTTTTGCACGTATGGACAAAGCAGTAAGAAGTATAAGTTGAGTAAGATATTGGTGAAGATGTTAATGTTTTTTACGATGGCAAACTTAATTGGTCTGTTGTGTTGACGCAGATAAGCAAAGGGAATAGCGCTGATAGCATCGAAGGCCATAACAAACGCGAAGTAGGTTACATATTCCGGATGATCTGGAATGTGAATAGCGTTTGCAATTTGGGGAGAGAACAGCCACACCAATGAACCGAAAAAAAGTGAAGTACTTACTAATGATGTGAGTGCGGTGCTATATACCTCGTTAGGGTTTTCTTTTTTTGAGGAGAATCTGAAGAAAGCGGTTTCCATGCCGTAAGTCAGCAGTACGTTAAAAAACGTAACATACGAATACATCAACGTGTTAACACCAAACTCAGCCGTATCAAACAAGGCTGTATGTAGGGGCACTAATAAGTAATTCACGAATCGGCCAACAATTTGGCTTAGTCCGTAAATGGCAGTTTGCGATGCCAGTTTTTTTAGTGGGTTCAAATTCCGTGTATTAAAGCCTCAAAGTACCGTAAAATATTTTTGAGAAAATGCGTTGATTATACACAAACCCCGTGCGTTTGTATATTTTCGTGCAACATGTATAAATACTTGGTTTACCTTTTTCTGCTTTCTGCTGTGCCCGCTATTGCTCAACAACAAGATGAGCAATTGGCTGCGCAATACATGAGCAACAACGAGTTTGATAAAGCAGCAGAGGTATACGACCGATTGTTCTCTAAGGGCAATAAGTCAACGTATATCTACGAAAACTTATTATCGTGTTACTTTAAGTTGAACAAGTTTGATGAGGCGGAGAAGGTGGTTAAAAAGCAACAACGTAGGTTTGGTGAAAGCGCGTATTATCAAGTTGATTTAGGCTATGTTCACGAGAAGGCCGGCCAGCCTGACAAGGCCAAAAAAGTATACGAAAGTATCTTGCAAAAGATGGATCCTGCATACGACCAAACCATTGAGGTGGCTAATGCTTTTCAAAAGCGGGGATATAAAGAATATGCTATTCAAGTGTATCAAAAGGCAAGAAAACTGAATGGAAACAACCCCAATTTATTCTGCATTGAATTAGCACAGCTCTATGCCGAAAAGCATGAAACAGGATTGATGTTAGATGAGTATTTAAATGCTGTTGCTCAAAATCCTGAAATGATGGAGGATGTGCAAGGTTACCTACAACTGTATTTAGATGATGACAAAGATTTTGATTTGTTGAAGCAAACATTGATTAAAAAGCTAAAGGATTTTCCGGCCAGCGAGTTGCATAGTGAAATGTTGGTGTGGCTTTATGTGCAACGCAAAGAGTTTGATCAAGCATTGATTCAAACCAAAGCAATGGACAGGCGAAATAAAGAGCAAGGAAGACGCATTATTCAATTAGCTGATTTGGCTTTAGCAAACCAACGATACGATGCTGCAACACGTGCATATACGGAGGTTGCAAACATGGGTAGTGATAAGCCGTTTTATCTCAATGCAAAGTTGGGAATACTCAGAGCGCGCAGTCAAAAAGTATTTTACAGTGGCCAATTCACTCAACTGGATTTAGTAGCTGTGGAGGCTTCTTACAATCAATTTTTAGGAGAGTTTGGTCGATATGCATTTACCGCAAGCAGCATTAGAGAATTGGCACAGTTGCAAGCCTATTACTTGTTCAAGTACGACTCGGCTGTGGCCAACTACCAAGAGCTAATTAATATGCCGCGTTTAGACAATAGGTTTAAGGCGGAGTGTAAGTTGGACTTAGGGGATATTTATGTGTTGAAGGGTGAAGTATGGGAGGCCATGTTACTTTATGGTCAAGTTGATAAAGACTTTTTAGAAGACCCATTAGGACAAGAAGCAAAATTTAGAAATGCAAAGTTGTCGTATTACTTAGGTGAGTTTGAATGGGCACGAGCACAATTGGATGTGTTGAAAACGGCAACCACACAGCTTATTGCCAATAATGCAATTGAGTTGTCGTTACAAATACAAGACAATACGGTTGATAGTAATGAAGAGCCCATGCGCTGGTTTGCACGAGCTGACTTGTTCTATTTTCAAAACAGATTGTCGGATGCATTGGTGGTGCTTGATAGCATTAATCAACTATATCCAAAACACGAGCTAACGGATGATGTACTTTTTAAACGTGGTGAAATTGCGTTAAAGCAAAAGAACTATGTACAAGCATCTACATATTTTGATCAAGTGGTGAAGGAACATGGCAGTGATATTTTAGGCGATAATGCCTTGTTTTTGCTGGGCGATATTGCCGAGAGTAAACTCAACGACAAAGAAAAAGCAAAGTTGTGTTACGAGCAGTTTATCGAAAAATATCCGGGAAGTTTTTTCCTCACCGAAGTGCGAAAACGTTACCGTTCGTTAAGAGGAGACTCTTTAAATTAAGGATTTTTGTAATTCAGGTAAATACATACCGACCACGATAAAATCAAACAAACCGGCAGCAGAATAATTAAACGCGGGAACCAAGGTTTTAAGCGAACAATACCCGGTTTTGCTACAACAAAATTCTCTAAATATTTTTCTGCCGATTTTAAAGAGATTAATCGCCTATTTAGTTCAATTCCTATTTCATATACTTTGGAGGGATCTATAGGTTGACCGTATACAAAACCGCTTCCACCGCGCGGTTGTGCCGATGCAATGACCACCTTTTTCAAGCTGTCGTTTTCATGAATACTATTTTTCACCTGCTCCTCTAGTGCAAATAGTTCTTCTCGATGTGTCTGCTCCAATTTTTGATAGTACACACTTCCGTCTAGATAGGTATTAACTATGGCATTCTGCACCGCTTCAATTAGTCTAGGGTTGCTTAAATAAACATGCACATCAACACCCGTAATGGTATCTTTTCTAAAATCATTTTTAAATACAACTACCGTTTCAATTTTTTTTATTTGTTCAGCTGTTTGTTCATCAATCTTTAATGACTTGGCCACATCACTTACGTTCTCATCTTTAATCATTAAATTTAAATCAGAAAGCATACCAATGTAAAACAACTCCGTTGGATTAGCCGGCTTAATAACAAATGAGCTTTTATAAGTAGCAGGGAGTGTGTATCTGCCAACAACAGCAGCCACCAGCGCAATAGCCGTAAAAAGCATAAAACGTTTCTTGTTGGCCAATAATAAACGTATCGGTAATGTGAGTTTACGAAATACACGCACGTTAATGCGCCAAATTTTTTCGGCTAATACTTCTACATCAAACTCGTCTGTTGTGTTGCTGTTGTTCATGTTTGTTTAACTATCATTACGAATGTATTTAAAAAAACAGATATTGCATGAGTTGTTACAATTGAAATAAATTGAGTAAACTAAAACTACATTATTCTCGTTTATGGGCATCCCTCTATTTTTTCTTTAATAGTGCAGGAACAAAAAGTGGGCTGCTTATTACCAACCTCCTCACTCCATTTTTTTATATTTGGCTCATAAGGCAAAAAAAAGGACCTGTACTATGGCCATGTCTAGTTATTTTATTGCCATTTGATGTAGTGCATTTCATTAATGGGGTTGAAATGAAGTCGTTTATCATATCCAACCTACTTTTTATAAGTACGTATATTTTCACCTTGAGCGCTGCTCTGTTTATAAGACAACAACAAGATATTGCTCTGTTGTTTAAACAGATTACCGGATGGAACATGGTTTTTGTTTTATTAGCCTTAATAGTGTATTTCACACCCCTTAAAGAGGTGCTTTGGTATAAGAATAAATTTACTGAATCGGTAAATGATTTCTACCGCTTAGCATTGTTAACGTTTGAAGCATCATACTACGCACTTTTGTTTGCTCCAATTGCTATTTACTACATACTTAAAGTCATATTAGGCCAAAATCAGTCGTCTGTATTAAGTACATTATTTATGATTGGTACACCGCTTCTTTTATCTCTCTCGGTTGGTGTTTTAGCTGCAATTGCAATAAGCTTAATGTCTTTTTATGTGTTGAATAGGCGCTTAGTTTTTACCAAAAAATCGGTAGCCTTGGTAACAGTATTGTCTTTTACTGCTGTTGTTTTTGTGCTATTAGTGTTGTGGTTGTTTTATCCGGATAATCCTCTTTTTGTTCGTATCCAAAATATCATTTTAGGAGTTGATACTTCAACACGAGGAAGGACATCTGACTCTTTTGGAATTGGATGGCAAGTAGCTAATGAGCGCTCTGTTTGGTTTGGCTCCGGATTAGGACAAGTGAAAGTATTGGCACACGATATTGTTAAAAAGTATTACAACTACTGGGGCGAATTGGATGTGGTGCGTATACCCAATGCCGTTGCCGAAACGCTTGCTATTTTCGGTATTAGTGGATTGGTGGTTCGCTTTGGCTTAATTTTTTACTTTTTCTTCAAAACGCGTGTATTAGCTAATCACTATCAAACAGCCGTATTTGTCTTCATTTTCGTATATCAATTCACCGGAAGCTATATTACTAATATAGTGGAATATGTTGCTTGGATATTGGCATTCAGTAACGTTTTTCCGCAGTTTGATAGAGTCGGGTTGCGAGAGAACAATTAATCATTTATCATCGTAGGTATGCCACATAACCTCATAAAAGTATTGTTCATTGCCCGTCCAAATTTATTTACCTCAAGGGGTGGAGATACAACCCAAATGGAGAAAACGGCAAAGTACCTAAAGCCATTGGGTGTTGATGTTACTATTTATGACGGTAAACCGGTTAATTATGACGAATTTGACTTAATACACTACTTCAATTTGATTGATCCGGAAGATATTGTTGGTTCACTTTATCGGTCAAAAGTACCTAAAGTATTATCAACGGTTTTTTTAAAGTATGACGAGTATGATAGGAATTACAGAACGGATTTAATTGGACTGTTGAGTAAATTCTTAAGCTACAACCAAATAGAGTTTGTAAAAACTTGTGCCAAAAGATTTTTGAAGGGAGAGAAGATTAGTTCTTGGAAGTATTATTTCTGGGGGCATGGTGGCTCGATGAAGCGTATATTAAAAGAGGTAAAACATATTCTACCCAATTCAATGTCAGAGTTAAATAGACTAAAAAAAGAATTTGAATACCTGCCGAATGCCACCGTAGTAACAAATGCAGTAGACGATAAACTAATTGAAGTTTTTGAAGAGAAACCAAGAGATTCTGTTTTGTGTGTGGCGAGGTTTGAAGGGAACAAGAATCAAATTAATTTAATAAAGGCGGCAAATCATATTAATAGTAAGGTTGTTTTTTTGGGTAAAGCATCGCCAAATCAAAAGTCATACTATTCTCTCTGCAAAAAGATTGCGGGACCGAATATTATTTTTAAAGAACGTGTCTCGGAAGAGGAGCTCATTCAACTCTATGCCACATCAAAAGTGCATGTTTTGCCAAGCTGGTTTGAAACAACCGGATTATCGAGTTTAGAGGCTGCAGCAATGGGATGTAATATTGTGGTTACCGATAAGGGAGATGTACGTGAGTATTTTGGCGATTTAGCTTATTATTGTGACCCCGCTTCCCCCACATCAATTGCAGAAGCTGTAAATAAGGCACTTCAAAATCCGGTTAATCCGGAGCTTCGTAAATTGGTTCTGGAAAAATACACCTGGGAAAAAGCGGCTGAACAAACATTAGACGCATACAAAAAAGTATTGAGCCAATGATAAACTTCGAACGGTTGGAACAACATAAAGACGAATGGCGTATGCGCTATTTGTTAGCAAAACCCTTTCCATATTTGGTTATTGATGGATTTTGTGATGAAATAGAGGTAGAGCAGTTGTTTCTGGATATTCCTGATATACAAACTAAAAGCAGAGACTATGTATTCGCTGCTAATAAGTTTGAGAAGTCGAAGATTAAAGACATCTCGCCAAGGTTTGAAGCTTACGTCAAAGACATCACCTCTGAAAGGTTTAAAAAATGGTTGCAATACATTACCAATGAAGAGGTTTTTGTGGATGAGTCATTTCATGGCGGTGGGATTCATCAAGGGAAAAAGAATAGCTTCTTAGATATGCATGTAGATTTCAACTATCACCCCATGCATAAAAATTGGTTTAGAAACCTAAACCTGCTTTTTTATTTAAACAAGGATTGGAAACCGGAGTATGGCGGCCACTTAAAAATTGAAGACCTCCGTAATGGGGAGAAGCTTGCGCTTGAAGTTCCGTTTAATCGACTAATCATACAACAAACACGCAAGTATACTTTACACGGTTACAGTCGCACTAATTTTCCGGATGGCATGTATCGCACATCTATTGCTTCTTACGCGTATACGCAACACAAAGTACATATCGAAAAACCAAGAACAACCGATTGGTTTCCGGGAGATGATGAACCTGTAAAAAGATTTTTGGCTTCGATTTATGATCCGGCAGTAAAAATTAAGAATAAACTCTTCGGAAGTTCTACGGCCAAACATTAACCATGCGCATTGCAATCTTAGGCACACGCGGTATACCAAATCACTACGGGGGATTTGAGCAACTGGCCGAATACCTTTCGGTTGGTTTGGTGCAACGTGGCCACGAGGTGTATGTGTATCAATCGTCTCTTCATCCTTACAAGCAATCCTCCTATCAAGGAGTTGAATTAATAACCTGCATAGACCCTGAAGATAAAATGGGAACAGCAGGACAGTTTGTGTATGATTTAAATTGTATACGTGATGCACGCAAGCGCAAGTTTGATGTGTTGCTTCAATTAGGTTATACCAGTAGTTCGGTTTGGTATCCGCTACTTCCATCAAAAACGAAAATCATTACCAACATGGATGGTATGGAGTGGAAGCGCTCTAAATACAATGCACTCACCCAACGATTTTTAAAGATGGCAGAGAGATGGGCCATACAATCGAGCGATTTGTTGGTGGCCGACTCCACAGCTATTCAATCCTACATTCATCAAACCTATAAAAGAGAAGCCACTTATATTGCTTATGGTGCAGAGGTTGTTCATAATCCTAATACAGCGGCTTTACACGAGTTTTCCGTATCGCCTCAAAACTACGATGTATTAATTGCGCGTTTTGAGCCGGAGAATAACATAGAATGCGTACTACAAGGATTTATGCAAAGCGAGCAACGTGTTCCACTGTTGCTTATCGGGTCCACAAAAAATAAGTTTGGTCAATACTTAACAACCAAGTACAGGCATCCTAACTTACAGTTTTTAGGACCGGTTTACGATATTGATAAACTTAATTCGTTACGATTTCACAGTAGACTTTATTTCCATGGCCATACAGTTGGAGGAACTAACCCATCTTTATTGGAGGCAATGGCTTCTTCAGCAACAATTACTGCTCATCAAAATGAGTTTAATCGAGCTGTTTTAGGAGATGACGCATACTACTTTACTACTCCAGTCGATGTAGCTTCTATCATGAATAAACAAGAAGTTATTCGGCCGGATTTTGTGAAAAGTAACAGAGAAAAAATAGCCACACAATTCAGTTGGAATACTATTATTGATAAATACGAAACGCTTTTTAAGCATGCCATCTATCACTAGTCACATCAACCGAAAGAATGCATTTGTATTCAGCCTGATGCTGTCTGTTTTTATGATGCCGTTTCCTTTTGTATTCCAAAATGTGATTTTCTTCCTAACCGGATTACTTTGGTTGATACAAGGTGAAGATTATTTTGCTGCTGCACGATACAAAGTGTCGTGGGTATTATGGATATTCTTTTTGTTTCATGTAGTAAGTGTATTTAATTCATCAAACACACACGAGGCTTGGCTTGCAGTAGAGCGAAGATTACCTTTTGTTTTAATACCACTGTTTGTTTTTCATCCTGTTGTTAAGGCCTATTTACTTCCAATAAAAAGAGCCTTTGTTTTAGGCGTAGTAAGCTCAATTTTAATTTTAGTTGGAGTGGCCTATTGGCGGTTTTATCATAGCGCTGATCATAGCGTGTTTTTTTATCACAGCTTTGCCCAGCCTATTCGTATGCATGCAGTTTATCTTGCTGCATACAGTTTGTTTAGCATCGTGTTGCTAAACACTTCTGATGCTGTCTTATTTAAACCCAAATGGAAGTGGATCTTCCAATTAATTTTAGGCTTCGGGCTCATCCTATTAAGCTCTAAACTCATGCTGGCACTTGCATTAGTTTTTGCTGTTGTGTTGATTTTAGCTAAGCAAGGCATGTCATTTAAAAAGGTAGTTATACCGGTTGTTTCTTTAGGGGTTCTTCTATTCATGTTGAGTTTTGTTTCTCCTGTTAGAGAACGATTTTTAAAGGAGTTTACTTCCGACTTTTCTGTTATTGAACAAGAACACTTTCGCTATGATACACCGTTTTCGGGTACCTCGTTACGTATAGTGATTTGGCAACAATGCCTACAAATTATACATACAGAACAAGCTTGGTTATTTGGCGTTGGTTCAGGGGATGCGCAAGATTTACTCAATCAATCATATCAGCGTAAAGGGATGTACACCGGAAACCCTCAATTGCATGACACCGGTTATTTAGGTTATGGCCCGCACAACAGTTATATGGAAACCCTATTCTCATTAGGATTGATAGGAGTTATTATACTAATTGCTTTGTTACTCCTTCTTTATAAAGAATTACATCATCAGCTGTCTGGAATACTTTTTCTAATAATTGTTTGTTCGTTTTTTCTCACCGAATCGGTATTGAGTACTAATAAAGGCATTATTTTTTTTGTAATCGTGTCATGCTTATTAACACAAGAATGCCACAATCTAAAGAATAGTGTTGTGAACCAACGAAAGAATGTGTAAGTTTGGTTTGGTATGCAGCAACAAAGTATCCCCATCGTTTCCGACTTCATGTCTTCTACCATACAGCAAGTTTATGTAAGCTTGGAAATGGAGAAGTTGCAAGCGTGTTGTCCGCTTACTCATCAAAGGAACAAAAATATAAAACGCACATTTGATGTGTTGGTTAGCGCCATTATTATTTTATTTCTCCTCAGTTGGCTTCTACCTTTATTAGCGTTATATATTAAAATCACATCGGGTGGTGATGTGTTTTTTAAACAGCAGCGAACTGGGCTTCAAAATCGTACGTTTACCTGTTTGAAATTACGTACCATGTTTCCAAACAGTTCTGCGCATCTAGTCCAAGCCACACAAAACGATGTTAGGATAACAAAAGCTGGAAAGTTTTTAAGAAAATATAGCTTGGATGAATTGCCACAGTTTTTTAATGTGTTAATGGGCGATATGTCGATTGTTGGTCCACGTCCACATATGTTAAAACATACAGAAGAATACACCGCCAAACACCAATTATACAACCTTCGCCATACAGTAAAACCAGGTATTACCGGACTTTCACAGGTAATGGGTTACCGAGGTGAAATACAATGTCCGTTCTCTCTTCGTAATCGCATTACTCTCGACATTTTTTATATCAAAAAATGGAGTCTAAGCCTTGATGTTTATATCATTGTTAAAACAGTTAAACTCTTATTGATTGGTGATAAAAAAGCCTACTAAATGGGAAACTATAGTACCGTTTTTGGTAGCGGTAATGCTTGTTGTTTTATCTGTTCAAGCATGGCAAAAACCCATTGGTGATTTTGGTAATTACTATTATGCAGCCACTTTTTTAACCCATGGAAATTGGGGTATATGGATATACGAACCCATCACATTTAATCAAGCTATTTACGAATTAGGTCAGCGTAACTTTTTTTTAAACTACACACCTGTTCCACCTTTTACCACGCTTATATATTCTCCCTTAGTTGTGTTTGATGTAAGCACGGCTAAAGTTATTTGGAACTTACTAAACATTGTTCTTTTCTTAGTGGCTCTTTATCGATTAAGGTCAATCAGCAACCTTGGATGGAATTGGCTTTTACTTTTTGTAACAGCGTTATTCATTCCCTTACGTAATAATATGTATGAAGGCCAATCCTATTTACTATTGGTGTTTCTGGTGGTAGAAGGCTTCTATCATTACCGTAAAGATAGTTTATGGGTAATGGCTATCTGTTGGGCATTGGCTATTCATTTGAAATTAACTCCTGCAATTTTTCTGTTTTTTCTACTGTTTGAAAAAGGGTGGAAACCTATTTTATACCTATTAGTTGTAGTTGTAGTAATGTTTTTTTGTTCACTCCCTCTCATAGGAACTGATGTTTGGTTACATTACCTAACTACCATTTTACCTCGGTTATTTGCAGGAGAAATTAATAACACTTACGCAACAAATTATCAGAGTGCACAAGTGTTATTCAAACAACTATTTTATCAAGACACCCTGCATAATCCTTCAGCATCATTTCATTCTCCTTATACCTATTTGCTTTGTTGGAATATATTCAAATATGTAATCATATCAATGTCTGTTTACGTAAGTATTTGGGGAAGTACATCTGTATTACAACGCTTTTCTGTGTGGTTAACAGTTTCATTTTTAATAAGCGGGTATGGCAATAGTTTCAGTTTAATCCTTTTAATAGTTCCCATATCACTTGTGTTACTTGACACCAACAAGCAAAAGCAAATTTTACTTGTAGCAACGCTTGTTATAATTGGATGGCTAACCTATGGATATTTTGAGTCATGGCCTATTATATTTCATTTCCCACGGTTGTTCGCCTTGTTAGTTTTCTTGGTGTTGATTGTGCAATGGAATCACCTGAAGAAAGCAGTAAGTATGGTTGCTGTTGCCTTGGCTTTTGCTGTTTTAACCAGTCGTACTCCGGAGCAAACCACAGCTGAATATGTATTTAATAACGAGGTTGCGCTGTTGTGTTATGATTATGAACTGCTTGATGCCAAGCATCTCAGCGTATTCTACTTTGATGATAAAGGCCCACAAAGTAAAGTGGTAGAGTTGCCTTTTGAAATGTCAAGCATTACCTATCCCGAGTATTCTGCACAACAACTAGGGGCAAAAGAAAACGTGAGGCGCGTAGCCATAATTAATGGCAATAGAGAAATGTATTTATCGGATTTTAATAGAGGGGTAGGATTTTATACCCTGCGTATCATCAGCAAAAAGTAATTGTTATTTCAACGCGTCCTCTAAAAAATAGGCTAAAACCCGATTACCGGTTTTATTTAAATGCAAATCGTTTTCAAAATACACTCTATGGCCGCATGTATCAGCTTTTTGCAACGCGTTCAATGGGTTCAAAATCTGTATTGGACTAAGTTCTTTTGTTAGTTCTTGTATAAACGGGTAGTCAAGTTCAAGCGTATTGGGTTTTGTGAAAACAGCCCCACACTTTTGCAGATTTTTCTTGTAGTAATCAGAAACTTGAAAACTTGCCGGTATAACTAAAATTTTTAGCGGAATTTTTTGTGATGCACATATCGCGTTTAATTTCTTTAGTTCATTTACAAAAATTGCAAAACGGTTTAGGTAGCAACTATTAAGTTGTACTGATTTTTCATAATAGATAGGGTCGGCATTTAATAATAGTTTTTCTCGGGCGCTTATTTTTTCGACTGAAAAAACAGAACTATCTTTCAAATTTAATTCATCAACTTTTGCTCCAAGCGTATATTTAAGTTGCCCTAAGTTATAGTTAATGTATCGAACACCGAATAGGTTGTTGGACAATATCCAATACATGTTTCGGTGTAGGGGTAAGGTCTTAAAGTTTATCGGTTTTTCAACATCTAATAAGTCGTTTCCAACATATACCTGCACTAAAACAAGTGATGGTTTTAGCTGTTTAATTCTTAAAGGAGCAATGCAGCATATCTCTTGAGCACCAATGCCTGATATTCCTGAATTGTAGTAAACACGTGTTGAGTCCTCGGTATTCAGTATACTCACGTACCCTTGAGGAAAAGCGGTAAACGAATCGCCCAGAACCAACACTCTTGGTTTGGTTGTTTTATCTGCTATTTCACGGTTTAAAAAGCGAAACTCTTTCGCATAGAAATCAAACCACTGGTATCTATAAGAAACCTCCAGCATTAAAAGAAAGAGTAAAATGAAGATAACAAGTATGCCAATAACCTGTCTTGTTCTGATGAGGAACTTGCGTAAAACAGTATTTTGCATTGTTAATTTGGTTATTGAGTTGAAATAAACACTACATTTTGCAGTGATTTGTACAATAATAACGTTATTAGATATAACTTATTTATGTTAGCGGACAAGGATTACTAGGTTCTGTACTAAACTTGTAAAGACAAACACATTCATGATTAACAAAGACGGTATTTACAGTATGCTGAGAAGTCTTTTGGGCTCATTTCAGTTCTTTGTAATATCTGTGTTTGTCATACAACTTACCTCTGTAGCCGTTTGGGGTAACTTTATTAGTATGTATTTAGTTTGGTCGATGATTGTTTTATTAATTAACTCCGGGACAAAGGAGTTTTTAGTGAAATCGATTAGTCAACATCCAGCTCAAATTTGGACAATACTTTCTCAAAATACCTCGCTCAGGTTCTTGCTTAGTGTAATAGCTTGCGCGCTCGTTTATGTTTTATATCAACATACGAATTCCGTAAAGGGTATAATGACCGTGATAATTATTTTGAGAGTGTTCACCTCATCTTTAGAGGGTTTAATTGTATTTCATAAGTCGTTTAAACAGTCGTTCTTTGTTGAGTTTGTCGTATTTGTAATGATTTGCGGTATTATATTTTGGGGTAATTATGTGCATAGCTTAACACCCATTTACGTTCTTTTTTGTATAGGAGTGGGTGATGTATTAAAACTTATTCTTTATGAGTTGATATTCTCTTTTTTTAGGAAGATACATCTCACCTTAGCTGCGGTTAAAAACAGTTTTATAGAGTTGGCTCCGTTTATTGGAATCGGAATAATTGGTTTAATTATGAATAAAGCTGATTTGTATTTATTGGGAATGTTTGAAACTAATCATGAGACAATTGGTCAATATCAAATTCTAAATACCTTTTGCAATATGCTTATTGTATTGGTTAGTGCTTTTGTGCTTGTAAGAAATAAAATATTGTACCGTATTCGGATGAGTACTTTTTTGTCAATCCGAAAAATCTATTTCTATTATGTAGTTGTTTTTGTAATTCTTGCTACTGTAGTGTTTTACGTAGTATCACCTTTTTTGTTTCATTATCGGTTGATGATTTATCAGCTCTGTTTAGTAATGATAACTGTGATAATCTACAGCTGGTATTCTTTTGATATTTTTTTACTTTTACGATTCAACCGAGCAATTACCGTTAATAAAGTGCTAGCCGCATCCGCTGCAGTGTGCATTGTTTTTGGTCTTTTTCTTATTCCGACATTTCACATTGATGGAGCATTAGTTGCTGTTGCATTAGCTAACCTTACTACGTTTATAGGCTTTAAGTTTACACCGCTTCCCACGATAACAGAATCTAAATCTAGAATGAGTAATGAACAGATATAGCCTTATCATATTATGAAAGCTGTTAAATACATAAATAGTAAGCTGTTTTTTAGTTTGATTTTCACTCTAATATGCTCATCGTGCCAACATAATGAGGAGTTGAAAACAGCAATAGAAACCCGTGAAATAACCCTCAAATGGAATCAAGCGTATAGCACGGAAACCCGTGAGCAAATAGACATTGGTATACGCTGGTATTTATCGTTTCTAGGAGCAACTTTGCCAACTGAAACAAGCATGAAGGGCATAGATTGGGTGGCTTCAGATAAGGTTACTTTACATTTTTCTGAGTTGGGTTTTACAGAGGAAGCAATACGAGCATTGGAACGCATTGCACAAGAGGTAAAGAAAAGTGAAGAGTACCAAAAAAACGGATTTGTTGATATTGGCAGATGGATAATGTTAACACTCAACTCCTCTCATCATTATTATGCGATAACAGGTGTGTATAAAACATATGATGAATTTAGGAATGCATATTCCTTCCGCGATTCGTCTTTTGTTACGGAGGAGTCAACGGTTTCCAAGAATAACCGAAAAATAAACTTGCCTTCTTTTTTTGGAATAGGAAATGGAGGGTTCATTGCAAACGAAGGGATAGGATCAATACGCAATGGAACGTTTGTTAAGCATGCTAATGAGGTATTTGATATTATGCCAAACGGGCAATTACGCTTTGCTGTATATGATGAATCAGGAAAACTAAAAACCTCTTCTGATACGATGTACTCTGACGCAGGGAAACCAGCTAAATGTTTGTGGTGCCATGAAGTAAATATTCAACCCCCGCATGGTGCAACAATTGATGTTCCCGGTTATTACTCCATCAATACATTTAAATCTATTGTTATGCAAAACATGGAAATACTCGGTAAGTATAGAGCAAAATTGACAAGAGGAGTAGATTTTTCACAGCGACAAGCACACACACAAACAGAACTATTATACATTACTTTTATGGAACCCTCTGCAATGAAATTAGCCGGTGAATGGGGTATTTCGGAGCAAGAGGTCAAAACCCGACTACGAAGTTTGGCTACTCACCAATATGGAGAGTTCCCTTTTTTAGGGGAGTTATATTATAGAAATGAAGTAGAACCATTTGCTCCGTTTAATGTATTAAAAGTACCTGATTTCGCAAGAGAACCATCAACGTACGAGCCTAATTTTTTACCTTAACTCGTATTGATTTGCTCCTATAATAAGAATCCCCATCTGAAGACGCGTATAACCAATATTCTCCTGATTTCGTTATAATGATTTCGCTGGAGGTTTCTCCGGTGCTCCAAATGTAATTGTTATAATTTGCAGGTGCTTCTAATACCATGCTCCCATTAACTTTTTTCTTTGTTAAGCGAAGTAAAGGCCATGCTACATCCAGCTTTGGGTAATAGAAACATCTGTATGAACCGATAGTATCCGGGAAGGAAACTTGTAAAACAGGTTGGTGTGTTTTTCTATTAATGATTTCATATGTGATGTTAGGTTTGCCAAACTCAATTTTTCCGTAACTAGCCAATAATAATTTATCAGAAACTAGTTGGGTGTTTCCATTAGCCTCACTCACTAAATGTTCGGTTGGTTGGTGTTGCCAAGTTACTTTTCCTAATCTGGTACTATCGTCTAATGTGATGTGTAATAAACGAACTACATGTCGGAGTGAATCAATGGAGTATCCATTATCAAAAACGGTAAACGTGTTTTTAGCAATATAATGTGCATCATGTTGTCCGTAAAACGGGAGTTTGTTGTTGGATAGGGAAACGTTATTGTATTTGCCTCCTAAGTGCCAAATAATGTTACCATCACTTCTCCTTACTTTAAACACCTCATTGTAATACCTAGCTGATATAATCAGATTTCCTGCTGCATCTACATCAACTGAATTGAAATGAGTGAGGTCAATATTTTGTGTGTCTTTCAAATAAAATAGATCTGCCATTTCCGGTTCAAAGTCGTTTTCGGAGCTCCACTCATAAATTAAGTTTTTCTGGCTGTCTAATTCTTGTATCACCCCATAACGCACTCTTGTTGGTGCTTGTGCCGGTAAGTTTTTATAGGCAAATAGATATTTATTGCTCCAATCACGTATTACTGTTTTAGTACCCATTAACACGTAATGGCCATTATGTAGTATGAGGAAATCATGTGAGTCGGTTACTCTATCACCTACGCAAGCAACAGAATCGATGAGTTGCAATTGCTTGTTTAGAATAAAAAATTTATCCTTACTAAAGTAAGAGAACAATCCGTTTGGGTGTTGTTTGAAATCGGAAGCATGCTTTGCATTGCGAAAGAAAATGACTTCTCCTTTATGATCAAGTATGCTTAATTGAAAATAAGGTTGTACTACCCCTTTTCTCATCTTATAAGGTGCTAAAAAGTAGTATCCCTTTTGGGGAGCACCACTTTTTTTGTTGAAAATAGGAGTGTAAAGGGGTTGCGAATATCCACTAATGACGCATGAAAATAAGAGAGTTAAAAGTAATAGCCGTTTCATTAGTATGTTGGTTTGAGCCCTGCTGCTTTCCAATAATCTATAATAGGTTGGTAAGGTCCGAATTTATGTTGCACAGCGCTGAACGTATCTGCAAAAGGCCCTTTTCCATAGTCGATAGCTTTGTATTTAGCCACCGGATAATCAAAGTTTTTGGGCGATAACCTGAAGTGAATCCTATCATCATTCACAAATGCAGCAACATCTAATGCCTCTTCATCAGTTAAAATTGGTTTGTCCCATGTGGCTGAATCAAAAGGCATATTGGCTTTTAACCATTGAGCCTGTTTAATCACACGGTGCATACTCGATCCGGCTTGATAACTCGTTTTTCCCCATAACGGAGGATACTGATATGTTTTTTCGGATGGTTGTAGTAGGCCTTCTCCATTGCTATTATGACATCTTAAACACCTGCTCTCGTATATGATTTTTCCTTTTTCAGGACTAGCTGCACGTGAAGGAAATGAAATAGATAAATTTTTCTCACCACGCATAAATCCATTTTTTGAAACTTGGTCGTTCAACCACTTTAAATAACATAGAAGTGCGGTCATTTCTTTGCTTTCATAAGGAAGAGGTTTGCCGCTATGAGGGCGAGTAACACAATTGTTTATGCGCTCGGATAGTGTTAATACTCTGCCTTCACGTGCTCTGTATTGCGGATAACGTGAGTGCGATTTTATTAAGTTGAACGAATAAGGTTTGGCACCTGCCCATTGATGACAATTGGTGCAGTTCATCAAGTTGCCCGTATATCTCCCCGCAGTTCCTTTCGGACCAATTAATTCGGCTGTGTTCAGCATTAGCGCTCTTCCGTAGCGCACCAAATTACCAAATTCATCAGGAGGAATTTGTGCGGTATCCGGTAAAGTAAAATCAATGGTATCTTTTTGAGATAAACCATTGCTTGGGGTTCGTGGGGGTTGATTACAAGCAATCAGGAAACTCGCCACTACAATAGTTGACACTACAAGTTTCATAGCATGAAGGTAACAAAAATTCTTAAAATATGAAGCGATAGTCTTACATTGCGTATTGCATATGCCACAAGTACTGTTATTTAATCCCCGTAGTGCTGAGAAGAAGTATCGAATACCGATGTCGGTATTACAAGTTGCTGCAAGCATTGATGGTGATTTTTCGTGGACTATAATTGATGGAAACAGAGAGAATAACCCACTTGATAAAATTATTGATTGTATAACGGAGGAAACCAAATACATCGGTTTCACCGTAATGCCCGGACCTCAATTGAAGCAGGCAATTCCTTTTGCAAAAACGATCAAACAAAAATACCCTAACATAAAAATGATTTGGGGTGGATACTTTGCGTCTAATCAACACAAAGTTGTACTTGAGTCCGGTTTTGTTGATGTTGTTGTTAATGGTCCGGGTGATTACGCATTTCCTCAGTTGTTAAGAGCTTTCGAATCACAACAATCATTTGAAGAAATTGAAAATCTAATTTATCTGAAAAATGGGTTGGTGCACAAAACGCCTAAGGCCGAGTTGGTTAATTACGATAGTTTAAAACCATTACCTTATGATAAATTGGATAAAATTTACTCCATTCAAAAGTATCTGGGGAAAACATACTTAGGTGCAAAAACACTGGCCTACCATAGCAGTTTTGGCTGTCCGTTTACTTGCTCTTTTTGTGCAGTTGTTCCTATTTACGAAGCAAGGTGGAAAGGAAAATCAGCGCAAGGTGTTTATCAAGATGTAAAGTATGTGAAAGAAAAATGGGGTGCAGATTCCATCGAGTTTCACGACAATAATTTTTTCGTTTCAGAAAAACGAGTAGCAGAGTTTTCGAAGTTGATTAAGCCTGAAAATATGGTATGGTGGGGCGAAGGAAGGATAGATACCATTAATAAGTATAGCGATGAAACACTTGCTTTGATGCGCGAATCAGGATGTAAAATGATTTTTTTTGGTGCTGAAACCGGAAATGATGAGGTACTTAAAAAAATGGATAAAGGTGGTACGCAAACGGGAGCGCAAATCGCTGCTTTTGCTGCTCGCATGAAAAAGTTTGATATCATTCCTGAGTATTCGTTTGTATTAGGCACTCCTGCCGATACACCACAGCAAGTGATGAAACAAATTGATGAAGACATTGCATTCATCAAACGAATTAAATCTATTAACCCGGATACTGAAATTATCATTTACGTATACAGCCCGGTACCTACCGAGGGTTCAGATATGTACAATAAGGTTTTAGAAAGCGGATTTCAGTTTCCACAAAAATTGGAGGATTGGTTAAGTAACAGTTGGGAGAATTTTGATTTACGCAAAAATCCACTTACACCTTGGCTTACTCCCGAAATGATTGATAAGATTAAAAACTTTGAAACGGTATTGAATGCACGTTATCCAACGGTTTCAGACATTCGCCTAAAGCCGTATCAACGTAAGTTCATAAAAACGCTATCAACAATTCGGTATAACAATTCGTGGTATGCAAAACCTTATGAGTTGAAGGCTTTGCAAAAGTTATGGCAATACCGTCAACCTGAAATCCAAGGCTTCTAATCATGCGCTCTATCGTTAAGAAAGTAATAGATAAAGTATACGCACCTTGGTTGAGTTGGTATTTAAAAAAAGACCGAACCTATAAATATTCAGGTATACCTTTACTAGTTCGTAAGGGGGTTTTTCATCCCGGATTTTTTTTCAGTACTAAGTTCATTTTACAATCGGTTAGGCAAACCATTTTGTTAGATAAAACCTTGTTAGAGCTGGGTGCAGGTAGTGGGCTCGTAGCTTTTTATGCAGCCAAAAGAGGAGCCAAGGTTACTGCCTCTGATATCAACCCTGAAGCCATAAGTGGTTTAGAATACAACAAGCAACAGTTGCAATTACCAATACAAATCATTGCATCTGATTTGTTCGATCATATTCCTGTTACCACATTTGATTATATCATTATCAACCCTCCATATTATCCCAAAAAAGCGGCTAACTATGAAGAACAAGCTTGGTATTGTGGAGAAGACTTTGAGTACTTTAAAAAGCTGTTTTCGCAATTAAGTGCATACATGCATCAATCGACCAAGGTGCTGATGTCATTGTCTGAAGATTGTGATGTAAACCGCATACAAAAAATTGCTGCCACTCAAGAATTTCATTTTCACTTATTGAAAAGAAAGCGTATTATGTGGGAGTGGAATTATTTATTCCTCATCCAACAGCAGTAGTATGACGACAACGGTTAACCTTTCTGTATCATTATCTTCTACGGAGAAATCTGCGTTGACAGCTTTGTTGTACTTCGACTTGTTCAATTATCCGCTCACTACACATGAAATTAGACGCTATTCAGGCGTTGCTGTCTCCTCGGCTGAGATAGATAGTTTGATGGATCGATTACTGGAACTAAATCTAGTTTATAAAACCGGAGATTATTTCAGTGTTTATCCAAAAGAGGGCTTAAATAAGAGAAGAGACGAGGGTACGAAAAGGGCTACTCACTTGTTTAAAAAAGCACATACGTATGCACGTTTCATTCATCGATTTCCATTTGTTCGATGTGTATGTATTTCTGGTTCTTTATCTAAAGGTTGTGTTGATGAATCCGGTGATATAGACTATTTTATTATTACTAAACCGGAACGACTTTGGATAGCGCGCACCTTGTTGGTACTATTTAAGAAAGTAGCCCTGCTTAATCGCCACAAGTATTTTTGTGTAAACTATTTTGTGGACACAAACCATATGGAAATTCCTGATAAGAATGTGTTTACTGCCATTGAAATTGCCACACTTATTCCTATGACAGGTGCTCATTTATTTGAGCAATTTCATGGCGCAAACAACTGGTGCAAGAAAGTTTTACCCAATATGGAGATAAAAGAAACTACACATTTAAACGACCCTAAAACGCATATTAAACTAATGCTGGAGCGGGTGCTTAATGGTAATTTAGGCCGGATAATAGATGCTTGGTTTATGCAATTAACCATGAGGCGTTGGAGAAAAAAATTTAAACATTTTTCTGATGAGGAATTAGACATTGCATTGCGCTCACGTAAGTATGTTTCAAAACATCATCCGCAGAACTTTCAACAAAAAGTACTCAAACGATTAGAAGAAAATAAGCTTCGATATGAACAATTGAATCAAGTGAACTTGCATGGTTGATATTCTACTAACACATTCTTATTTCTTACACTTCGACCCGAAGCAATTTAGGGCTGGAACCCCTTATCCTCCTCTAGCTACCTTGTTTGCTGCTGCTTTCCTCAAGCATAAAGATTTCAGTTTGCATTTTCATGATACCATGTTTGCATCGGATGCTGCGCACATAGAAGATATTATCAAGCAACAACAACCAAAGCTTTTTGTTATTTACGATGATGGGTTTAACTACCTCACCAAAATGTGTTTAACAAATATGCGTGATGCTGCTTTTGATATGATTGCTTTGGCAAAACAATATGGATGTAAAGTGGCTATTTCTAGCTCTGATTCTACCGATCATACTCATGAATACTTGAAACGCGGAGCTGATTATGTAGTCATAGGAGAGGGAGAGCATACACTTGGCGAGCTTGCTACTGCCCTAATCAGAAGCGAAGGTGACATCGAAAAAATTAATGGACTGGCATTTCTCAAAAATGATGAAGTTATAAAAACACCGAAGCGTGATAATTTGCGTGAGTTGGATGTATTACCAAATCCTGCCTGGGATATTGTTGATATTACTCCTTACAAAAAGATGTGGTTAGCACATAAAGGATATTTTTCCTTGAATATGGCTACTACAAGAGGTTGTCCGTTTAAGTGCAACTGGTGTGCAAAACCGATTTATGGAAATAGGTATAATTCTCGTTCTCCAAAACGTGTAGTGGAGGAATTGTTATTCATGCAACAAAAATTTGGAGTGCAACACATTTGGTTTAGTGATGATATTTTTGGGTTGAAACCCGGATGGGTGAAAGAGTTTTCTGCACTCGTAAAAGAGCACAACATAAAGGTTAAGTATAAGATTCAATCACGAGTTGATTTGCTTCTGGAGGAAAATTACATCAAACATTTAGCTGATTCCGGATGCGATGAGGTATGGGTTGGAGCAGAAAGTGGATCACAAAAAATATTGGATGCTATGGATAAAGGAACCACTGTTCAGCAAATTGAATCGGCAACAATGCTGATGAAAACCCATGGCATAAAGCCTTGCTTTTTCTTGCAGTTTGGTTACCCCGGAGAGTATAAAGAAGACATTGATAAAACAGTGGCTATGGTTAAAAAGTTAAAGCCATATGATATTGGCATATCGGTTTCATATCCGCTGCCCGGAACTGTTTTTTATAACAACGTTAAAGAGCAACTTAGTTCCAAACAAAACTGGACCGACTCTGATGAATTGTTAGTGATGTTTAGAGGAACCTATTCTGCTAATTACTACAAACAATTACAACGATTGGTGCATTATAAGTTCAGGTATTGGCAAGCGCTGAACCGCTGGTCGATAAAGTCACTTTGGCGAATACCCATGCGTGCGCTGCAAATTATAAATGCTCAACTACAACTCAATCGGTATGCAAAAGGCTAATTTCGATTCGAGTGCAGCTACCTACGATATTGACTTTACCCAAACTATCGTGGGTAAATTACAACGTAAGCGAGTATGGAAGCATCTTGTACACGCTGTAAGCGGAACGAAAGGAATTTTGGAAATTAATTGCGGTACAGGTTATGATGCAAGGCAATTAGTAGAAATGGGTCATGAAGTAATTGCCACAGATATTTCAGCAGCAATGATAGAGGTAGCAAGGAAAAACGTTCACCATCCTGCGTTGCAATTTCAGGTATGTGGGTTTCATCAATTGGCGGATCAATTCCCTCCTCAACATACACAGTTAATATTTTCAAATTTTGCCGGAGTGAATTGTATTGATGCACATCAACTCAAACAACTCAATACAGATTTAGCTAATTTACTGCAAGAGAAAGGTAAATGGATAGTGGTGGTATTTGGTAAAAAATGCTGGATAGAGCGACTGTATTTTACCTTACGAGGAGAATATGATAAGGCTAAAAGAAGAAGCCAACCTGCCGAAGTAAGCTTAGTTGGCGGTCACAAACAGCCTGCATATTATTATTCGGTGCGTGAGTTAAAAGCACTTTTTCGTTCCTTCCAATTAATCAAGGTAAAACCGATAGGATTGTGTATTCCTCCATCATACCTAAACCCAATATTGCAACGCTATGGTTTTTTGATTCCTTTTATACAACTTGCCGAAACATTAGTTGGAAACATTAGCTGGTTAGCGAATTATGCTGATCACGTTTATTTAGAGTTTAAGAAGAAATGAAAATTGTATTTACACATGGCTATTTTATTGCGGAGGATGCTAAAGAGCAAGCCATCATGCGACCTTATGTGCCACTAGGAATACTTTATATTTCTGCTTGGCTTGAACAACACGGCTACGACAATGAGGTGTTTGATTCCACCTTCTCTTCGTTTGAAGCACAAAAGGCATTTATCTTAAAACAGAAACCAAACATACTAGCTCTTTATACCAACTTAATGACCAAACTAAATGTGTTGCGTACCATTCAGTTTGTGAAGAGTGAGCCAGCTTTAGCGCATACCAAAATTGTATTGGGTGGTCCTGAAGTAAGAAACCATGTTACCAATTTTTTAAAGCATGGAGCCGATTTTATTGTATTGGGTGAAGGCGAGGAAACAACGTTAGAATTGGTGAGGGTTTTGGATGGTAAAGCGAATACTGTACTTGACCAAATAGCGGGAATTGCATACCAAATAAATGGTGATGTAAAGATGAATGCGGAGCGAGAAAAGTTGAAAGACTTAGATACGCTTCCTATACCGAATCGGAAAAAAGTGAACATGCAACTTTACTTTGATGCATGGAAACAGAAACATGGAACTAACGCCATCTCTATTAATACCATGCGTGGTTGTCCATATAGTTGTAAATGGTGCAGTCGTGCGGTATACGGACAAAGCTACCGAAGAAGAAGTCCGACACACGTGGTTAATGAAATACAACAGATTCAACAAAACTATAAGGTAGACACCATTTGGTTTGTTGATGATGTGTTTACGGTAAGTCATAAGTGGCTTAAAGGGTTTAGAGAAGAATTAGAAAAACGAAATGTGCAAATCAAGTACGAGTGCATTACACGTGCCGACCGCATGAACGAAGAGGTGATTGAAGAGTTGAAAGCAAGTGGTTGCTTCCGAGTGTGGATTGGTGCAGAAAGTGGTTCTCAAAAAATTATTGATTTAATGGATAGGCGTGTTGATGTGATGCAGGTTCGCAATATGATAAGAGCATCACAAGCAAGCGGTATTCAAGCCGGAACATTTATCATGTTGGGTTATCCCGGAGAAACAGCTCAAGACATCGAAGAAACGGTTACACATTTGAAAGAGTCTAATCCGGATATTTTTACCATTACAGTGGCATATCCAATTAAAGGTACACCACTTTACACCGAAGTAGAAAACCAATTCATTGAAGATCTTCCTTGGGAAACATCTACAGATAGAGATATCGATTTTAAACGCACCTATTCACGCACCTATTACACTTATGCAGTTAACTATGTGGTGAATGAAGTGAATGCGTTTAAGGCTGTTCAACAGAAAAATTGGAAAGGATTTACAAAACATAAACTAAAATCAACACTGGCTAAAACTGCCATGTTCTTTAACAAGTAATGCTCTATTTACTACTAAAAGTACTTGTCCGATTTGGTTTAAAACTATTTTACAAACGTGTATTTGTAAGCGGACAACAACATATTCCATCTGAGGGACCACTCGTATTCGTGGCAAACCATCCGAACTCATTTATGGACGCATTGTTAGTAGCTGCTTACACCAAACGCAAGTTATATTTTCTTGCTCGTGGTGATGCGTTTACACACCCCATTCTAAATCGCATTTTTCGCTCCTTTAATATGCTGCCCGTATATCGTGCCAGCGAGGGAAAAGAGAACATCAATAAAAACTTTAGCACGTTTGATGTGGTGCACGAAGCACTTCAAAAAGGATATGCTATTTTAATTTTCGGTGAGGGAATAAGTGAAAATGATTGGGATTTAAGACCTCAGAAAAAAGGCGCAGCACGTATTGCACAACGTGCGTGGCAAAGTACTGATGTAAGTAACCTGAAAATTGTTCCGGTTGGTTTAACGTTTGAGCACTATCGTGGTGCAGGAAAATCAGCAGTGGTGAATTACGGAAAGGCATTTGGAAAAGAGGAAGTGAAAGAGGGGAACATGTTTGTGCAGCAGTTCAATCAACACATCATTACACAAACTATTCAACTTGCCTATATCAACCCTGCACTAAAACCAAATACGCCTGCTGCCTATCGGTTTAACGAGGCATGGCAGCAAGTAATGAAGCAACCTAATGAGGTAGTGAAACAACTGTATGAAACATTTCCGCAAACCATTATCGAGAATAAAAAACTGAATCAAGTGAGTCTTTGGCACAAGCTTCTTTTTACATGGCCTTTTTATAGTGCTATGACATGGGTGGCTGATAGGACAACCAAGAATACTATTTTTTATGATGCAGTATTGTTTGGATTAACCGTGTTACTTTTTCCTTTCTATTTATTGCTTTGTTTAGGTGTATTGAAGATGCTGCTTTAAATCATCTGCAATGCGTTTAAATTGATTGTAACTTTACCACATCTTATATTCTCTTTTAACATGAGCATGCATCATTTAAACGAAACGGTTACGTTTTTAAAGTCAGCAGGAGTAGAAGCTCCACAAATAGGTGTGGTATTAGGAACCGGATTGGGTCACTTGGCTACACACATCGAAGTCATTAAAGAATTTTCTTACAGCCATATCCCATACTTCCCTGAATCAACCGTGGAAAGCCATGCAGGTAAATTGATTTACGGAAAGCTATCCGGTAAAACCGTTTTGGCTATGCAAGGTCGCTTTCATTTTTACGAAGGATACAGTATGGAACAAATCGTATTTCCTATTCGTGTAATGAAACAATTGGGTATTCAATACCTATTGCTATCAAATGCTGCAGGTTGTTTAAACCTCACGTGGCAAAAAGGCGATTTGATGTTGTTGGATGATCACATCAATTTGTTGCCAAGTAATCCGCTAATCGGAAAAAATGAACCACAACTTGGTCCTCGCTTCCCTGATATGAGTGAACCATATTCACATGAGCTCAACCAAAAACTCCAGCAGATTGCATGGAAAAAAGAAATAGCCTTGCACAAAGGCGTTTATGTAGCCGTTCCCGGTCCCATGCTTGAAACTCGAGCAGAGTATAGATTCTTGCATCGTATTGGTGCTGATGCGGTTGGTATGAGCACAGTGCCTGAAGTTATTGCTGCACGTCATATGGGTTTACCTTGCGCTGCTATTAGTGTGCTTACCGATGAGTGTGATCCTGATCATTTGAAACCGGTTAACATCGAACAAATAATTGCAGTAGCGTCTCAAGCCGAAGTGAAGTTAACAGAACTTTACCGAGAGTTAATCGCAGAATTGTAATAAAACTTTTTTACGCTTCTATTGTTCGTTTAATTTTATAAGTTTGACTTATTAATCATTCGAACCATTAAAGCATTATCCCCATATTCGTCTGAAACCACATTGGTTTCTGCGCTCAAACAAAAGGAGCGAGAGGCGTTTTCGTATCTTTACGACAACTACTCTGCAGCATTGTTGGGGGTAATTAAGCGTGTAATTGAATCGGAGGAAGTGGCGAATGATGTGTTACAAGAGTCCTTCGTTAAAATTTGGAAAAACATAGAGTACTACAATGAAACCAAAGGATCATTGTTTACTTGGATGCTGAACATTTGCCGGAATTCGGCTATTGATGAAGCCCGATCTAAAAATTTTAAGAAGGAAGCACAAAACCAAAATGTAGAAGATCACGTATTTACCATTGATAGCCAAACTAGTGTGGAAATGAAAATGGATCACATAGGTTTGAAAGATGTACTTCGAAAATTAAAAGAAGAGCATCAACTATTGATTGATAAAATTTATTTTGAAGGATACACTCAAGATGAAGTCTCTAAAGAGTTGGGTATACCATTGGGAACAGTGAAAACCCGATTACGAGCAGCTATCATCCAATTGAGGTCATTAATGAATATAAACTAAGTTGAACGCGAACGAATTCATATCGTCAGGAGTACTGGAGAGTTACGTACTTGGCTTTTGCAGCGAACAAGAAGCGGCAGAGGTGAAACGTATGTGTGCCCTTCATCCTGAAGTTCAAACGGAGTTGGATGCTATTCGTGAGGCATTAACAGGATATGTACAAGCACAAGCTGTTGCTCCTAAGGCAGAAACAAAAGCTCGTTTTATGGATGCTATTGATTCGCTAGCTCAACAAGAGCCCAAAGTCATTTCACTTCAAACACCAAAGAAAACGAATTACTTAGTTGCAGCCGGTTGGATTCTACTCGGATTAAGTGTGATTGGAAATATTGTTTTCTATCAAAAATGGAAATCAGTTAACGAACAACTCACTGCTTTAAATGCAGAGAAAAGTACATTAGCTGATCAGTTGAAAATAAATGAAGTGAAGTTGGCCGATATGCATCAAAGTATGGATATGATTAGCAATCCGGATGTGATGCGCGTGACGATGAAAGGTGTTGGGCAAACACCAACAAGCAAAACCATGCTGTATTGGAACAAGCAAACCAAAGAGGTTTATGTTGAGGTAAAAGAACTTCCACAGCTGGCCTCAGGACAACAGTTCCAGTTGTGGGCTATTGTTGATGGAAAACCTGTTGATGCAGGAATGTTGCCAATGCAAGATGCCGATAGCACACTTATTCGTATGAAGGATTTTGAATCGGCTCAAGCATTTGCCATTACCATTGAGAAAGAGGGCGGAAGCCCGGCACCAACACTCGATAAAATGGTAGTGATGGGAGCTATTAACGGATAACTATTTCTTTTTGGGAGTTGTTCCCACAAAATCTTTTAGGTAAAACGGCTCAAAGTAGGCTGTGTCTTCAAATTGTTTCAGGTTAAATTTCTCACTCGCTCGTTTCGCTAATCCAGATGCGCTGCAACGCTGTTCTCCAAAAAACAATGCATTGGGGTGCGTAATTACTTCGCGACATTTATCTGCGCCATTTCCAATAAAAGCAACGGTGTGTTGAGCCAACTCTTGCGCGAAACTTTGTTCATCAATTATTTTTGCCTCTGTTGTGTTCACACTCATTCCGGATGAGTCAAATAAGGCCGTATACACTTCCATTCGTCTGGCATCAATCATCGGGCAAATTAAACCGTGATAGGTTGGGTTGTTATCTAAAAATACACGTACCATGCTTTCTAATGTATTTACAGCAAGCAACGGTTTCTGTAACGTGTAACATAACCCTTTGGCTGTTGATACACCAACTCTTAAACCCGTGTAAGAACCCGGTCCCATGCTCACACAAACGGCATCAAGTTGTGATAGGTTAAGTGCGGCTTCTTTCATTACCTCACTTATTAAGTTAGTAAGTTCATTCGCATGCTTATTTCCTTCTTTCCACTCACGAATAGCTAACACGTTTTGATCGGAAAAAAGTGCTACCGAACAAACCTCTGTTGCTGTCTCAATACCTAAAATAAAAGCCATGTGCAAGTATAAGTAAGGTGCAGGCATAAAAAAAGCGCCCCGTTTATCGGAGCGCTTTTCAATGTTATTGTGCAGGTTGTTGTTGTGGTAAACCTTGCTGACCTAATATCGGATCTAGTTTAGCTTTTAATGATTTGGCCAATTCCTCTTGGCGGTACATTTGTGCTACTTGTTGCGCATACATCATAATGTTGCTGTTCTCCTCTAGTTCGCTTGCAACACCTGCTGCTTTCTTGCCTTTAAATCTGGTGTAGTAGTTGTGCTTCTCAATAGCCATATCAACTAAGTTGTTGACTAAGTCGGTAGCTTTTTTAGCTTGTCCGGCAGTGTAATACGCTTCGGCAATACGCATCATGAAAATATCGTAAGGCACATTGTTGCTTGGCATTACTTCCATGCAACGATCTAAAGCTTTAACCGCACGCGTTGTATCACCTTCGGTAATCAACTTCATCGATAAACGATAGAATAAGTTTCTGAAATTACGTGTTTGACGTAAAGTGGTTTCATCTAAATACACACCCGGTTTATCCATGTTACCCCACTTAAACTTATTTACTAAGTTTTCATACAAAATATCTGTATTGATATGTCCATAAGTTCCACCATCCGCAGGATC